>Ga0209780_1004745_pt1 | contig 10552 bp, 8 predicted proteins | sample WorMetexBAHAMAS2_FD_187384 | JGI IMG/M metagenome (GOLD analysis project Ga0209780, IMG submission 187384) | Marine gutless worms symbiont microbial communities from Max Planck institute for Marine Microbiology, Germany - Inanidrilus exumae... | ecosystem: Host-associated > Annelida > Digestive... | reverse complement strand
GCATGGTAGCTCAGAGACTGTAGTTATATGGTGCAAAAGAATTCTACGAAATTCCGATGGGATCACCTCAAAGGGGCGCCAAATGCAGGTGGGATAGGTAGAAACTGCGTTTTTAGCGAACGTGAAGTCACGTTCACGTTCGCTATATGCTAGCGCCGGTCCGTCTGTCTGTCGTCTGGCGTCTGTCTGTAACGTTCGTGCACCCTACTCAACCGGTTGAAATTTTCAGCTATATTTCTTCGCCATTTGGTACCTTGGCCAATGGCCATCCGTTGACATCTACGGAACACTTTACGGAGATCGTCCCAGGGTAACCCCTCCGTTGGGGGGAGGGGTTGGGTTGAAACGCAAGAGCTTTCGAAGGCAATATCTTGGAAACGGTGAAATATAGGAGGTAAGTTAGTATTAATCACTAGTCGTATATGAGCTTTCGATTGGTACCAAAATCAGTGACCTTGAATGACCTTGAACTGCGTAATGGCCCTTATTTGGCGTTATTTTACCGAATTTGGTACTTTCCGGGGCGCATTGCGTCAAAGTGGTTGACAAAGCCATAACTATGGACAATTCACGATTACTGTGTCTAGTAGTAAACATCTGCAGAGAGACCTCGCGACGCCCATGGTATAAATATTCTATAACTGCCAGGTGGAAATTATGTAGCAGATTCATAAATTCAAGACTGAATGCGCAGTACTTGCCTAGCTGTTATCTTGATATATGAAGCGTATATGAGCTTTCGATTGGTACCAAAATCGGTGACCTTGAATGACCTTGAACGGCGAAATGGTCCTTATTTTGTGTTATTTTACCGAAATTGGTAGTTTCCGGGGCGCATTGCGTAAAAGTTGTTGACAAAGCTATAACTATGGACATCTTACGATTACTACGTCTAGTAGTAAATGTCTGCAGCGGGACCGCGCGACGCCCACGGTAGCAGATTCATAAATTCAAGACTCAATGCGCAGTACTTGCCGAGCTATCGTATAATTTGTTAAACGAAGTAAGTTCTCTTTTTTGGTGTTTTGAAGTACGTGTGAGATATCGTAAAAATTTCACGTTCGCTATCGCATGTCCTGATGAGTTCTTGTTCGACTTGTCGACAAGTCTCCAGCTCAGACACCATACCGCCAAAATTTGTGTCCATCCGCCACGCTGGTCCGCGTCCACGACGGTGCGCTGGCGGAGGAATACGCGGTGTCACCAGCAACGTTGGTGGTAGTCCAAGTTTGTTGATAACACTTACGGCCCACTTTACATCAACAACGTTGGTTGTCGTGGAAGTTTGTTTATCACACGTACGGCTAACTTTAGCGTTACGTGTATGTGACACGGAGCATCGCATGCTCGCTGTGCGATAGTTGAGCCTGTTGCAACGATATACGTGCACTATGCATGTAGCCGAATTAAAAGTGGAAGTTAAAGAAAGTGCTTGTTAGCGCGATCTGTTTGCATTATTCATACAACAGTAGGACAACACAGAGCATCGCGCGGGTTTCTCGGGATAGCTGAGCCTCTTGTCATAATACCCTGCTTTGCGTAGCATTCCTGTAATTGTGGTTACTTGGATGTGACCGTTGTTGCTATTTTTTGTTTCTGTTTTGGTTGTTTTATAGTTGTATTCCATGCAGTGAAACGGAATTTGTCGGGCCGAGAATGTCTCTATGCTGACGGTGGTATACTCGACCATTATCCGATCTACATGTTTGATGGTAAAGAAAACGTCATATCGCAGCAGCCATGCATCTTATTTGTTCAACTGCCTAATTTCTGTAGTCCCCACACATCGTTCGTTCGTTCGTTCTTTGCGGGCAGGGTCCAGCGCTGAGACCTTTTGAATCGGTCCAATGCGCCATCCTTAGAAGAGGAGGGGAGTTGATAGGTGTGTGTGGTGTGAGCACTATGTAGGGTGAAGGATGGAAAGTACGCTTGAGCAGCGTGTCAGGTATTTCTAAACGCTCCCCTCTATGTGTGGCCTACTGTCTGCCTAAGCCCGGACTGGCACTTATTCAGTGCCAGCCCCACCGGTCTGCCGTTCAGCGCCCGGCCACCTGATTGACACTTCTGCAGCGTCGGCCAGGAGGCTTAGTCACATCTGTCTGCTTCGGCTCTCACGTCAGCGCGGCTGATAGCTTGACGCTGCTAATCAAGGCATCAGCAACGGTCACAGTTTATAGAGGACACCGTCGAACTTTCTTACCTGCCTGGGTTAACTCCCTGTTCATCATGTGCATAGGAATTATTAGAAATAATTCTTTGGTAGACGGACGCGCCCGGGCCGCGTCGAACCCCGGCCACTGAGCGCGTCACGCTCTACTGCACATGGCGGTCGAGTGCGCTAACCATTCGGCCACACATCACCAATGAAACATACCTGAATCCCCAATTAACCACATTTATTCACTAAATGATATGTTTTCGGGCTGTCCGTCCGTCCGCCGCGTTCGTTCGTTCGTTCGTTCGTTCGTTCGTCCGGACAGATCTTGTTACCACGATATCTCAGTCTCATGAACGACTTGAGCAATCTCGATGAAACTTGCAGTGAATAACCAGTAGCTCGGAGCTCCTACTGACGACCTGACTAGATTCTGGAGATCAAAGATGAAGATACAGCAGTCCGTTGAGGTGGCGAAGACATCCATCCACGTCGACGCTGGGGCGTCGAAGTTCATCTTCTAGTTTATAATATTTGTAAAAAATTTTGTATAACTATAGCATTTTAGCTATAACCTGATTATTTCGGAATTTCTTCAGTGCCGTGACAATGTTATTTGTGTCTCTGTTTTGTAAAAATTTGTTCCACTTATTCACAACGCTTCTGATCCGCAACAAGTGGGGAAAGAAAAACGAGAGTCACCGGCTAGCCCAAGTTTACCTGGAAATGGCTCTGAAAAGGGCTTTGAAACGCAGGTGTTAGTAGTGGTGATGGCGCTGTTATGTAATTTTTGCAAATGACTTTATACTTTGTTATTCTTTAAAACAATGAGTCCTAAGTAGCGTTATGAGTGACGTGCTTACCGGTAACTTACCGGTAATACTTACCGGTAATTTACCGGCGGTAGGCTAAGTTATTGGCCACAAATATTTCCGATAATTTAAGAACACTAGCCTAAGAGTACATGGAGAGAAGTTGACGAAAAACAGACTAACGGCATGCTTATGTATAGGCCTACGTAAAGCCGCGGTGTGGTGTCTGCTAAGATGTCTATAGCTTCCACTCTCGCCGTCTTGTGAGCAGCTCAATTTATTAACCTGATCAGCGTTGTTCACGAAGACTTCGGCTGTCAATTTCCAGACTAGCGTCTAGTCACCGATCCAAATTTTGTTGCCCACGTCTTGTCATCCTAATGTACTGTCTTGTCATAATCTGTGTGGGTGTGCTTTATGACGGGAAACTGGGATCGCTGAAAGTGACTGAATGTGAATATGAATGACACCAGACTTAATTCTGACGTGAAGAAGGAATGTAGTATTATAAAGTGTGATTATTCGCATGTGTAAATTGCTAGACTGCCAGGATGAAGTGAATCACAACATACAAGGAGCCGATAGTTCAGCAGACATGCCGAATGACAAAACAATAGGACTGTATCTGGTATGTTGTCATTATTCACTGATTGAAGAGTTTGTTTTTGCTGCTGCCAGCTACACTGCATTTTCATTGCACAGAATCAGTTAAGGTTTACAGCACTGTGCCACTGTACCAACTATGCTTTTTCTTATAGTCATAGATACATTATTTATCATAACTACATTATTAATTGAAATGATTAATTGAAATTGAATACTAATTTAAGACATTTTACGCATTTCCATGTGACTCGCTGTGATTTCGAAAATGTTGGTTGAGTTGACAGTGCACTCCTTCATTTTAGCACATTGACCCTGATACGATACGATACGATACGATGGTATATTTAGCCTACGTGTACTCAAAAGCTGACAGGAGGGCCAGCTTAATCTAGTACATGGCACCGACAACGAAAAAATAAGGAAATACTAAAAAACAAAAACCAACTAGCTCAGAATTAACGGCCCGGGTGATAGTCCATGAAGGCACTCCGGGGAGTAGCGGTGAAACTGTGGGGGAAGGAAGCGTCGCATAGTTCATGCGCAACAGCTGAGGCTGTCGCTTTACTTGCCTAGTTTTCCATTTATTGAATATTCATGAAAGCAAATGTTTGGTATTGATGGAGCGCAGGTTTTTGACAGTCTGGTCGCTGTCATGTTGCGCAGTTGATAGCGGTAATGCAAACTGTAGGCAATAATGACTGATGTTGTCAATTTCAGGTGTCCGAGAGAGCTTTGGACTATAAAATTTGGCAGACGTTGTTTGGCAGAGAAATTCCATACAAACCAACTTACCTGCCAATTACGAAACTAGCACGGTTAGTAGATCTATATTGCGAGACAGATAGATTCAAGAATGTCATTTGTTTCAGTCTGGACTCTAATTTCTAGTTTTTTGAATGTAAGCTTAATAAGAGAACTATAGATTAACTAGTTATAGCCAAACATCCTCAGCTAATAAACCATAATGTAGGTGTTAAAATATTGCATCGAAAGAAGAAACAAAGGAGCAATAATCCCTGTCACTTTCAATCTTGTTATAGTGTCATGTGACAGTAATTTTTAGCATTGCAATGTAGGGCAAGATTGGATCTAGAACTGTCGAATCGAAAGCGAGAGAACAAAGAGTTCAGCAAAACAGAGGTATTCTAGCATTTGCAGAGTTGTACAAATGATGGTCACTGTTTGTTTCTTGAAACTTCTGTCTGGTCTATAACTAGATTGAATTCTATATCTGCTTTACTTTGTCATATGCATGTTGCTAACAAGTCAGTTATAATAATTAATTTTAAAAACAAGTGCAACATATGACAATTGCAGACAGGAAACTTCGCCCCGGTGCTGCCAATTGGCGAAATCAAAGAAACACCGAAGGCTGTTGCAGAGGCGTCAGAACCAGAGGGACCGGGGAGGGGGGAGCTTGAGACTCTTCACTTTCTTTAAAGTGGGACCTGGCCCCCTCACTTTTGCATTAGTTATTGCGTTGCCAATATTGTAACAGACAATATCCTTCTCAGATGCGGATATTTACATTAGTAATATTGTGTAAAACCTGCATAGATTTTGTTCTGTATTTGTTGTGTAATCGTAGTGCCACCTTTGCAGACTTATGGGAGGCATCGAATAAAGTGGGGGACACATGCAACCCCTAAAACTCCGGCGCTCTCCGCCGTGAAAAGGGCTCCCTCACATATAAATTGCTTTCGACGCCACTGCACAACCCAACCTCCTCAGTAATGTTCTAACAACACGGGTAAAAGTGCATTTTATCGTCTAAATGAACTGTCTGTTTGCACGATAAGCCAAAATCGTTCTTTGTTGAAGCTGTAAGTGAAATAGAGTCCTTAAGAAATTTCAATGTCACAACGTGTCAGCCTGGGTATAATTTGGATTGTGTTCTCCGGAACCAGAGAACACAACATTAGCTGTAATTAACTCGACTGATACTCATGAAGTTAAACAAAACAACCTCGTAACGAACCTTTAAACACATATTATCGATGGAAAATTATTTCGATGTGCCTAAAATGTTAGGTGGTCAAGAACCCGGTATACAATAGGCCTATTATTATAGGCGGTCCGGCGCCCATGTGAATATTGGTAAATTAATGTCACAGTCAGTTTTGTTGTCAGTACGTGGAAGACTTGCGTGCAAGCAGTGCGATGTGGGATCACTACGAGATCGTGAACAAGAGTCATGTTAACATCAGCAGCGTCAGCGACTATTTCGTAACAGCAATTGAAACACTTCATCTCTCGCAGTGCAGAATGCATATCAAGGTGAGCTGAAGTCTTTGCGTAGTAGCCGGGGGTTGAGTTGAGCGGCATCCTACCAGGTCTGAGACCAACCAAGATCTGACAACTCTTTGGTGGCATACTGTCTTTATCTAATCAGCAAGATCCGGCAGCTTAGTCATTATGTTCCAGTAATTGCTTTGTCATTACAGGCGTTTTTTCGCGTCAAAAATGCACCAACGTCGACTTTTAATTTAAAGTTTGACTGTATAAGCTTTGCCATATGTGCTGCACTTACAGCATTACCCCCGTCCCCGGCCCTTTAGCTTGTTTTCAAAGCGGTCGCGTCATTGGGTCACGGAGGGAGGTGGTAAAAAGTGGGAAGTGAGGGTGATGAGACTGCTATCTCAGTCTAAGTAATTCAACCACTTCACGTAACTGTGCTTTATGTTAAATTTACACAATATAGGAAGCGGATTTTGTTTAGACTTTCGGCAGCATGTGCGTCGTGTTTTGTAGCCGAATGATGTGAAACGAACAGTTGCAATCAACTGTGGATACATTGGCACAAATGACTATGAAATCGAACCCGGTGACAGAGAGTTCATGATTAGGGTAAGATATTTTGCTACGCTATTTGCAACGACAATAACAACCGTTTTAAGTCAACATGTGTTAGCCATTAAGAACTGGAGGACTTTGTTGTATTGTTGGAGCAAAGTTTTACTGCCTGCTTGCTGTTGTTGTTGGCAACAGCAACTAGTGCATGTGGATGATGCTAGACTGTTGTCCTCACTGGCATTACCTACACCATCTCCGTACCTACAGAATTTATCCTAGTATTAATAATCACGACTGATAATTAGTAGGCTTAATCGGTATTTACGTTTATTACTACGTGCGTCCACCAGTAGGTGGGAAAGTATTGCAATCACTGTCTGTCGATGGATTTGTCCACTCCAGTCTCGCATGTCTAAAAAACATCGGTCCTTCTCTGACGACATCGCAACACGTTATGTCCGACGTCAGTGTTATGTTTGGTCGAGTTCGCCAGATGGCGGCACCACGATTGCAGGCTTGTTCTGTTACTGTTTTCTGTTTATTGTTCCTGTGGCAGACATCTGCATATATGTTGATCAACATTGACTTTTGAATTGGTGAAAGTAATGAATTACCGTAATGAATTTGGTGTAAGAACGTGCTAATTCACAGTTTTTGGTTCTGAAACACGTTTGTAGTTAACAAAGACGTCAATTTCTGAGCCGTGTTTAATGCAAGAAGGTGCTATTTGCCCTTTTTGTTTTATATAGCCTACAGAAGTTCTGTGTAACTGCATGCTAACTGATTGAAGCTTACATGATATTGCTAGCCTAATTCATTGCCTGTGTCTAGCTTTAGTCAACAAGATCTAGGCCTACTGCCATTGTTATATTAACTCGGTTAGCATGTTTTTGAAAAAAAATACTATCTTTACAACTGTGTGAAATATTTTGCTTCATTTCTTGATTATGTTATTATGAGGACTGAGCAGGCTTCTCGTCTTCAGTTAGTTACTGATAGAATGTGGTGCTATATGTCTATTGCAGCAAGGATACGAATGCACGAGACGGTTCTTAACAGAGTTCATTAGTTCATCATCATCAGACAATGACATTCAGCCACTGAATCATTGTAATTACTGTCATACTGCAGATTCTAAAGAACACCTATCGCAGAACGGCATAGAGAGCTCACTCAACCAAACTGTCTATGACAGTAATGCACCAGAGCTGGACAGAATGTCCATATCGTACCATGGACTGAATATTTCTTGCGAGACACCAGCTCGATCTGTAGAATGCCTGTCAGCTAGTGAGGACAATGTGTCCTGGTGCACTGCAGTCCAACAGCTGGAAATTTCTCGTGGCCCTGACTCGAGTTACAGTGCAAATTCTGTGGTAGAAACCCAAGTGTGACGTCACACTGTCGTATGTTGTGTTGTCATGGATGGTTGTGATCTTACTGCTTAACGGTGTCGTTGCCTGGTCTTGTGAAAAGAAGTTGTGATGTGTTTCGTCGTTTAACTGCCAATAAATGAGGCATCATGATTTGTGAAAATGTCCCAAAGATTCCTTGTATATACAGCGTAATATAACGTTGTATGTGTGTTCATGTTGTGTGTATGTGCGTCAGTCCTATCCTTTGTGGTTGTTGGTGACGAGTTTTCAGCTAAGTTGCACACAACCAGTCACACATGATGATGAGGCATGCTTGCGAAATGTCCAGTGTGTAACTGCGTATGCTGTCACATGCCAGTGTTGGTTGTATTGTCACTGTTGTGTGAAAATACTGTGTGTTAAAAGACGTGTTAGTTCTGCTGTGGTTATACAGTATGTAACTGCATGGCTTATATAGCGCCAACGTCTTGAAACGAATCAGGGCGCATGGACGAGGATATTCTAGGCAAGATAGGCAGCTGAAAGGGGATGGGCTGACTGAAAATAAAATGTCTTTAGATTACGTCTGAAAGTTGGAAGTGACTTAGTTTCACGAATACTGACAGGTAATGAATTCCAAACTCTCGGAGCAGAAAAACGAAAAGCACCAGATTCAGTGCACTCCTTCAATGCTTTGACTCAGTTGGGTGACACCAAGGTTATCCAACTTGTGAAAAGCCAGTGCAACAATCCACAGGGTTTTTAGCGAACACGTTCGCTATATGCTATCGCCCGTCCGTTTCTCGTCTGTCTGTCGTCTGTCTGTAGCGCTCGTGCACCCTACTCAGCCGGTTGAAATTTTCGACAATTGTTCTTCGCCATTTGGTACCTTGGGCATCCATTGACATCCACGGAAAATTTTACGGAGATCGTCCCAGGGGAACTTCTCCGTCGGGGGTTTAAACGCAAGAGGGGTAGCCAAATATAGCGATTTTGGAGCTTTCAAAGGCCACGTCTTAGAAACAGTGCAAGATAGGAGGTAAGTTAGTATTAATCACTAATAGGAAGTCGTACATGAGCTAAAATCGGTGACCTTGAATGACCTTGAACGACGTAATGACTTTCATTTTGCGTTATTTTACCGAATTCGGTAGTTCTCTGGGCGTATTGCGTAAAAGTAGTTGACAAAGCCATAACTATGGACAATTACTGTGTCTAGTAGTAAACGTCTGCAGAGGGACCGCGCGACGCCCATGTGACTTTACAACTTTTTTTATCGCTCTAGTAACGTACACAACGCATTAGGGGCTTCGCGATTATGCACTATATAAATTTACTATTGACACTGACATTGGCGTTGACATTGACATATAAATATTCTATAACTGCAAGGTGGAAATTCTGTAGCAGATTCATAAATTCAAGACTTAATGCGCAGTACATGCCTATCGTCTAATTTGTTAAACGAAGTAAGTTCACTTTTGGGGTATTTTGAAGTACGTGTGCGATATCGTCGTAAAAAGTTCACGTTCGCTATCTCATCTCCTGATGAGTTCTTGTACTTTATGTGGCCAAACAGAGTAACTCTGAACAGATAGGCTGTGTAAAGAAAAAAATAGTAGGAGAATACTATTGCATGAATTTATAAAGGCTGTGAACTGCACCTTGTGTTGGTAAGTGTTAAACGTTGCGCAACGAGTCATCACTGGCTAGCAGTTGACTTGCAGCTACATTAGCACTTTAGTTGTTAGTCGCATCTTACAAAATGTGTGTTAACTGTTGATGATGGCGTCTTGCAATTTTAAAACTTTACTTTTTAATTATAGAAAGTGTTTTCCTTACGGTGAATTAATTATGCGAGACTTTGGTCACAATGACATCATTTAATTGTGACAACTTTGACGTAATCAGTAAAATTTGACTGTAAAAGATATATGATACTGCAACCTTTCAGTCACGTGACTAGCTAAAATGTTGTAGGCTTCATCAAAAATAAATATGCAATAAATTATAATCCATGAGGTGCAATATAACCTAGTTTGTATTGAAAGTCTATTGAACAATGTGTACACTGTGTTATGACTTTCATATCTGCTTATTACAAAAGCGCGCTATACAGCTGTGTTATAGACAATAAATTCAGCTGAAATTTTCAGTATTGCAGAAGTTGATTGAATATGTGTGGCATTTTGCCAAACGGTGTACAATATTGTTTGAACTGCAGTATATACAGAGTGTGGCGTAAAAACAAAATGCTGCATCGTTTTTCAGATTTTATAGTCACAGGATTTAGATGTGAGCTATTACGGCGGCCTTCTAGTGATTTTCGTACAGTTGTGGAGTAGATAACAAAGTTTCGACTGACATAGTGCGTCGCGCGGTCCTTCTGCGATAGCTGAGCTTCTTGACTCATATCAGCCGTGATGTGAATGGGTCGCAAGCACGGTCTCAACTCGGTATTGCACTTACTGGGCCTAAGGCGTTTCTCCCACAAGACGTTTTTGCATGGGCGTAAATTACGGGGGTTGGGGCGAGTCCCCACAGAATTTGGAAGTGGGGAACGCTAGCGCAAATTGTCCCCGCCAGATTTTGTCATGTTTCAAAATCTCAATCAGCAGATTGCTTGCATTACAGTGCAGTGATGCAATAAAAGCTTATAAACCCATTTACTCTGAGTATTCACTATTTTCCAAAAGTACATCTTCAAAGTCCACCAAATCCCACTTGAGGCAGAAAATTCAACATTTTTCTGGCGAGGACACGGACAAAAATACCGCTAAGAATGCATCAAACACAACATTTCAAGTGAAAAATTTCAGACCCTCCCAGAC
>Ga0209780_1004744_pt1 | contig 10552 bp, 4 predicted proteins | sample WorMetexBAHAMAS2_FD_187384 | JGI IMG/M metagenome (GOLD analysis project Ga0209780, IMG submission 187384) | Marine gutless worms symbiont microbial communities from Max Planck institute for Marine Microbiology, Germany - Inanidrilus exumae... | ecosystem: Host-associated > Annelida > Digestive... | reverse complement strand
CCTCTGCCGGGTGGCAGGTAACACTGTATGATCCCATATGGCATGTGAGTTCATCTAGCGGTGATAGCTAAGTTGGTGCTAACTGCTATACACTGTTTGTGTGTTTGTGCAAGCTGCATGCTCACACGCATGTGCTTCTGTCACCAAGCAGTATAATTTGGTACCGGGCGATGGGCGGTGACGCTTTTCGGCTGGGAATGTAGCCGCAGGCCTGGTGGAAAGTAATGGTAGCCTACCGCCGGGCCTGCGGGTGGATGCCTTCAAGTCACCTGCGGGATGACTGCCTGTACACCGAGAATCCGGGATCAGCTCCGGGCCCAACGCTCGGTAACGAGTATGGGAGAACTTTACCTTTTTACTGTGTGCCTAATTAACTCATTACTTTTAGTCAAACTATTATTTCCGTTGATTTTTCGGTTATTTCTATTGTATTGTATCTTATGTCATTGTACTCTGTTCAGCGCCGAGCGGGCCGCTGTCCAGTGGCGGCGCTATACAAACTCATTTTGTATGTAATTGCTAAATCCGATAGATTATCGCATCTGGGTTATTCAAATGCGGTGGGCAAGTTCATAGCTACGATTCAGTTCGTTTTATTCTGAGGTAATGCAAATAATCAAAAATAAGTATTAATAGCATTGTTGAAGATGACTTTTGGGATTTCCCAAGATAAAGTGGTAACAGCTGACAGGTGATGTGGGTACGTTAATCAGCCTTGGATGTCAAATTTTCTCAGGATTTCACATACCTAAATTCATAAAATTCGGTTAATATTAAAAAATAAAAAGTGGACAGATTTTTTGGGACACAGTGTATAAAATCCATCGAACCATTGCATGCAGCGCCATCAGTTAAGAGGCAGAAAATGTTAGTTTTAAACGCGTGTTTATTGTATATTCAAGTCGTCGTAACCACGCACAAGATATCGTGCAAACAGAATAAAATTCCAGAGAAATACTTTTACTCCAACTTGTCGTGCTTTCAGTAAGTAAGTAAGTAAGTAAGCAAGCAATTAAGTAAGCAAACGAAACATGGCTACAGATGATAAGCTTCACTGTGACATATATAAAATATAGCCTAGTATCGTTTGTTTATAATAAACTGTTCACTGAATAAAAACACAGCAATACGTGTACTGGGTCAGGCGAACGATTGTCTACGCATCTTCGCAGATTCGATAAACGCAACAGTAATAATTAATCATTAAAATTATTATTATAAAAGCAGTTTAATCGTAATAGCTATCAACGTTAAACTGACAAAACGCCGGCAGTTCTATTCGAGGACCTTAACATATTCGGAATCGGGTCAGAATCCCTAATCTCTTTATGCTTCTCCGTTTCTCCCTTGGGTAGTCAAGTATGCACCAGTTTCGGTTGTAAAATATATCCTAAAACCAGACGAGACGCAATTTCCTTTAGCCACTGTAATGGCGATCCCAGATAGGCAAGGGCTTCATGCAACCCGCTTGAAATTGAACAAGTACGTCATTGGGGTCTGACCTCTATCCACACATGCCGATAGCACGTCCACACGCCGCGCGATATTCCACGAACGGCGCATCTCTAGCGTGACGGTTACGTCGTCGCATCTCTACGGCACTGTAAATAGACCGCTCTGTTTATAGTTCAGTGCGCGCGGTGGCCGATTCGCCGTCCGATTTTGGGCTTCTTGGAGAGCAAAGTTCCCCCAAGATTGAAGATTCCATGCCTTGGAATTGGACGTCAGTGAACCGCCCTGCAAAATTTGACGCCGCTAGCTTTATCCTCGCCGGAGAAATCTTATTCCGTGCTACATCCGTAACCGTACAAACAAACAAACAAACACGCAAACAGTAACCGATACATCCACACCTTGCCTATCGGCATGTGTGGATAATTAGCTGCATTTCGACTGCAAGTGGACGCACCCATGCACGTTATTACGAACACAAAAGTTTGTTTTGACAAAGAACGGCTTAATAGCTGTAACATGAACCATGATAATTATGCAGGTGTATCTAAAGCTGACCGCCTGATTTGCTAAACGTCTGGTTTTGGTGTCGTTCACCACCCCGATGGAGATTTGCACAATTGGAGTGCCAATGTTGCAACCGCGGTATATAACGATAAAATTAATATTCGGAAATAACGCTCGGTTGGCGTTCGATCATTGCGAGGGACGAAGTGCATGATGGAATGAAATTGATTACTGCAACGCCATGCGGTTAAACATGACGCCACGAGGGATCACAGAATGGATCTTTTACATGCTGGCACCACTGCAGTGTCCAGGCCGCTGGAATGCCGACAAAAACGATCCGGATACTTAGGTCCACCAAGGTCACTCGCAGAGAGGAATATCGATTGCTTTCTTAAGCCTAACTATTAAACGTTAAAGATTGTTAAAATAATCCACACTCCAATTCCGTTTTCATTCCAGTTCCGTTTTCATCACTGCAGGGTACAGCGATGCTTTGATAGGCCTATAGGCGAATTTAGTTGGTTGGAGTTTAACGTCCCCTTTCAGCACAAACATGGCTATATCAAAGACAAAAGTTCAAGGGTGGAGAGCTATCCCTACCCAGTGAAGGAAGGTTAGCGATATATTAACCTCAACCCTGCCAGCCTTTTTGTTCAGCAGGCACCCCAAAGGGAAAGGGATCGAGAGGCTCATTTAAATTATTACGCCAGCGCCTACAACAGGGGAAGACAACTATCACACCGCAAGACTAAACTAAACCAAATACAACGAAATACCAGAATAAATCTTAACTAAGCAATACAGATAACACGATCATAAAACAAAACAAACTAAACCCAGGTTTGGTCGCCTCCTACGACCTCACGCCTGGAAACGGAGTGGGACTATTCTGGTAGAAAGGGATCGGATGGACAATAGAAGAAAATAAGTAAAGTGGATGAGAAAAGGAATAAGGGAAAAGGTAATAATAAGCAAAAGATGAGGAAGTGAATGCACAAGGGAGAAGCAAAGGCGGAAAGGGGGTACCCCGCGGCCCACGCGAATTTAGAGGGAAGCAACGGGGCCATGGTGTCGCGGTGGCACAACGGGTGGTAAGTTAGACTTGCGATCAACGGGTCGTGGGTTCAAATCTTACTGGATGCAAAGCTGCATAACAACCTTGGGCAAGTTGTTCACACCTATGTGCCTTTGTCACCAAGCAGTATAACTTGGTACTGGCCAAGGGGCGGTGATGCGCTGCGGTTGGTAGAGTAACCGCAGGCCTGGCGGAAAGCATTGGCAGCCTACCGCCGGGTGCATGACTTATTATGGCTGCATTATGATTATGGGCCAGTTGTATATGACTGACATTAGTTTTTTCCGGGTTGTCCACTTGTTCTCTGGCGTCACTTAGTTGGGTCGTGTGGCCCCTGCAGAGCGGAGGAAGCCGCTAAACCGGTAACAATACGGTAACAAGTGGTAATGTTTACATCCCGGTGGGTGTGGCCCGCGCGCTCGCCGATTCGTCCGATTTTGGGCTTCTGGGGAGCAAAATTCGCAGAAATGTGTGATTCTCTACCTTGGACGCCGATGAATCACCGAGTTCATGCGGTTTAGGGGACTCCTTCGTATGGCTTTCATTGTGCAAGAATATCAAGCCACGACAGCATAAATCAGGCGGGGGGAGGCGGACGATCGACCTCTGTTTCAGAACCATACCCGCAATGAGATGACTAAGCCAGTAATGCGAAATTCGTTCTCGTTCCATTTTCCACGGGAAGTAGCGACACTGCGTCTTAAGCTCAAAGATTGTCCCGCCAGGGCGCGTACACGTGTACACCAAAACGATCGTGTACACGATAACTATCGTGTAAACGTTTACAAAATTAAGCTATAGTGTGACCGAATACGACAGCAATGACGAAGAAATTAAGAATCAACCAAGTACGTCAGGTGGGACTGACCTATATCCACACATGCCCATCCCACGTCCACACGCCGCGCTATATTCCACGAACGGCGCATCTCTAGCGTGACGTTTACGTCGGCGCATCTCTACGGTAATGTTTACATCCCGGTGGGCGTGGCCCGCGCGCTCGCCGATTCGTCCGATTTTGGGCTTCTGGGGGAGCAAAGTTCGCAAAAATGTGTGATTCTCTACCTTGGACGCCGACGAACCGCCGAGAAAAATTTGACGCCGCTAGCTTTATCCTCGGCGGAAAAATCCGTAACCGTACAAACAAGCAGTAACCAATATATCCACACCTTGCCTGTCGGCATGCGCGGATAATAAAGCTGTCAATAACAAAACGTGAGACTTTTGAGACTTAATGCAAAACTAAGCGATAATCGGATGAATGAACTTCGCTGAAGGCAGCCGAGCGGCCCGAGCTGTCGTCACAAGCGGCTGCTGGCCTTTACTTGTTGGTATAATGGTGTTATCGTGACTGAGAAACATCCGCGTTTTGTTATTAGCCGATTCGTAAACGTTTACACGTTTCGTATAGAAGTTTACTAAATTAAACGACTGGCACAACCCTGTCCCATACAACGTCCCATCGGGTCTCGTCCAGCAGTGGGTTCTATTCAGTAAGTAAGCAAGTAAGTAAACACATAAATAAGTAAGTGCTTAAACAATAAATAAGTAAATGCTTAACGTTTCGCTAGACACACACAAAATCATCTCGATGACAAGTCTTTCCGGGCAACTTATTGCGTGTGTACTAACAATACACGCCCAACAATGAAAAGGCCAGATGGGTTACCCGGTAAATGTTACAGAAGTACCTAAATTTCTCATCGAAGACGACGACGGCGTCAGATTTCGGGACAGCGGCTGTAAAATATGTACGGCAAAATTTGTGGAAGCGGAACAATTCGTGTCGGCAACATCTGTCCAAGTTATGTCGTGAAAATGGACATCAATGCCTTGCTGTACTGCGTCTCGAAGAGAGTCCCGAATTTACGCGGTGATTTAACTACCGCAGGCACTGATACAAACCCAGAAAAAGTCGATGGCTCACGGCCTAACGTGGCTCCAGAAAACAGCCTCAAAATTACGAATTTAAGTCTCAAATTGTCTCGGGTATTGTCTCATAAAATAGCAAAATTGTTCATGTGAATTTTTATTTTGCAGACAGACCAGGGAGGTAGCCCAAATTCTATATTGCGAGTGTTGCAGACTTATACGATGCGTAAGGTAGTCAAGGACGTACATATAACCGGGTTCAAAATATATATAATTACGTATTATATAATTCTTGAACTAAAGGTAAAACAGTCTTTTTCTAAACAAGATAAAGTGTCTCAACCCATCGTATTCTGTGGTATATTTCGAAACATTTCGTTGTGAAATTGGGCGTATATACCCCGCCCCTAACTACGCCGATGTGAGAAGATCCAACCTTTTTGGGGCCAAGAGCGCGGCCAGGTCTAAAAAAGTGGGGTAGGCAATAGCAAGAGTCGAGTTGGATTGATGCCGGAGGGTCTCGCCTCCCCATTAGGGGTGGTGTGTGGGAAGGCAGAATTGTGGACGATTCCAGTAGGGGGCCAACAGACGGTCAGTTTGGAATAGTATAGGGCTGCGGCGCACTTTGTGCTTGACTTGTGTCAGTTTTAACCCGCTAACCTCACCGGATCTTCACAAATCTCAGGAATGTCCTCTGGTAGAAGTACGGGGGGCACGTTCACCCCATTACGTCCAAAGGCGACGCCCCTGTTTTGGGTTTGGCGACTTTGTTCGTGTCTGTACGCACGGCGTTGGCTCTCGGTGGCTCTGGGCGTATACTCGCACCGCGGATGTGACCGAAGCTCGACAACGTAAAAACCATGTCAGACTAGAAACAAAACTACGGTAACGAAGCAAGTGGCAGACTTGGCGGCGGCGAGAAATCACTACGGTCCCGGACACTTCCGTCTCGAGTTCGTCTCCGAGAATCAACGAGATTAGCAGCGAGGTTTACGGTTGGGATTAGTTGGGGGTTCGGTAATCCGAACGTATTCAACATCAGTGCAAGTTTTTATATGCCATTTCGGTATGATGTACAGCAGGTCATAACGCTGCTCTGTCTGCGTATGTTTAGGAAGTAATGTTAAAACGTTTTAATATTTTTTTGTAATTTTTCATAAAAACATATTTTATGTTTTGATTCCCGGGTGTTTTTCAAATAGTTTTTCCCCTCAAATTTGAACCATTTCATGTTACCGACGTTAACTGTTACGGTACTACGTCTGACCGTCCGTACGATACAGTATTCGGCTGGAAGATGTCTGCTCTTTGTGTACAAGCTGTTTACATCATGCATTCGACGATGATGTCAGCGTTATCTGCCGCGTTACTTATTTTCAGCTTCCAATTCAGTCCGCTTTTCTTCCACATCAGTCGCCAGGCAGCACAGCGGCGTACGTGGTTTACCCAATATCGGACATCGGACGAGGGAATTACGTTTTTTGTACGCCGAGTACATCCCAGGAAAATGATTTTGAATTAATTCTAACGATAAAAATGAAAATTAAACATCCCATAGAGGGCTATTTTGACAGTGAGTTTCGGGCGATCTGTAATCATTGCAGAGTTATGGCGACGTAAGTCGCAAGACGTTGAAATTTGATGACGGTTGATGAATTTTTGCGTTTTTTGGAAAAAACTACCCCTTACGGTGTTCCAAAAGTTTTCACCGCCTCACTGATCGACGTTGTGGTGTTCAAATTCCGTGAAATTTTGCCGATGGGAAATCGGCGAAATCGTGCGCTATTTACCGGACAAAAAATCGGCTGCCTCTCCAACTGTCGCTACTGCGCGGATCGCGCCCAAAGTCCGCCAGGGCCAGCCCCCAACAATGTACTCTTAGTACTCCAGATTTCATCCAAATCGGTTCACTTTTGACGGAGTTATAGTCGAACGCGTAAACACCGCGAAAATGCCCCGTAGAGTAAACCTAGTATTCGGTGGAAGCGTAACTCCCAGCCGAATAATTAAGTCTTAGAATATACGAGTGACCGAAGCGTCCAGGACCGCAGTGAATATATTCCGCAGTGTCGGTTAAGTCTGCGTACGGGAGTTAGCGGCAGCGACATCTCGTGACGCGGTTGTCGTCGGCGTCTTGTAGACCATCGACCGAATACGATTGTGAGCGCTCTGCAAACGTACAAAATGCCAACTTTGTAAAACTAATTTAACAGCTAATTAATTTATTAATTCGGACGACACCTCGTAAAGTTGAACGACCTAATTGCCAGTCGAATAACTTTCCAATCGCAAACACAATTACGTTTCAGTTTTAGTACGCGTCAAACCATATTATCATACAATACAAAAAATACAATACGAGTTCATATCGCGCCGATTAGTTCAAGCAGAGCATGCACGTGGTGCATAGATGCGGCTATTGCTACAGACGTCGCACGTAGCGTGGTCTGTCTGTTTGTTTGTCTGTCTGTCTGTGTGATGGTCACACAAATGTGCTAAACCGATCGAGATGCCGTTTGGGGGCTGACATTTGTGGACCCGAGGTACACGAGATCCTTTACATGAAAAGGGCGACGATTTTGGGGTTGTGCAGCCCATTGAAATTTGAAATGCATATGAAATATCCGTTGCGGTGTACGCAGCAAAAGGTATCATTCAATCCTCAATAACGGCACGACAGCGGAACTGCTGCAGCCGACTGCAATGCCCCCGACTGATTGGTATCACATTATATTTCCCTCAGTAAAAAATCCGTCCCCTGCGATGCGGCTTTTCGTCCAAATTCTTTGAACCACTTGTTTTGTATTTTATTTCATGTCTTTGCATTTTAGCCACTATGACGAATAAAGATATAAGCAACGTGCCACTTTATTTTTCACTATAACTCCGGTATTTCGTGGTGGATTTTGTTTACCTCGCGACGCTATGCTAGTGCGGCATATGCTGCCATCGTGCGTCCGTCCATCCGTCCGTCTGTCCGCCAGAAGCCGTCACTGTACCAAAACGAATTAAATTGAATTGAATTATCATTACGCACGAAGTAACTCAGTGAAGTGAACATTGCAGTGTGACGCAATTATGACGTCATCAGTCCGTTAATTAACTACGTTGTAAAATATTCATTCCATGTTTCCGTTGATACAAAAGTGTATTTAAAAATCCACCAAAAATACGGGAGTTAAAGTTAAAAAAATAAAGTGGCACTTTTTATGGCTCACGGTGTAGAAATGACAATATGATGTTGAGCCCGACTCCGACCACGCCAAGTGTACAGTAGTACTAATTTCTCTAGTCTAGCACTTTTTAAACGTAGTCTGAGCTCGAATATCCTAGCTAGATATTGTAAAATCTATTATTTCTAGACTATTGGCCACATTAACATTTGGTTGTATCGAACATTTAGTAGCTCATGTCAGTAACCGTGTATATACTGTTTATTTGTGCTCTGTACTGCAATGTAAGTGGCCTTCGGGCCCTTTTGCTTTTATTAAGCCCCGTCCACACTTACAACAATGTCGAAGCAACATTGTCGAACGCTACAAGTTGAACGATCCTTTCGACAATGTCGAATGTTGCTTCGACATTGTTGCCGTTTGTGGCAACAATGTTGCCGGTTTCGGCAACAATGGCAAACGAAATTTCGTCCTTTCGACAATGTCGAAACAAATTGAACATGTTCATTTTGTTTCGACATTGTCGAAAGGACGAAATTTTACAATAGAATCGTTCGACATTGTTGCCGTTTGTAGCAACAAAGTCGATTGTTGCTTCGATAAAGTCGAACGTTGCTTCGACAATGTTGCCTGTTGCTTAGGCATTGTTGCTGGTGTGGACGGGGTCTTATTAAATAAATAAAATAAATAAATGAAGATTATACGCTGACGCGGTCGGTTCACCTGCGTAGCAATGAAGTTTCCGAACACCTCGACCTGGACGTCACCCGTAGCGCCGGCAGCCAGTTCGACGCCGGCCGCCTGCTGAGCGGCATCGACCGACGGCAGCGTGATGGTGGAACCTGTGGATCGCTGGATCTCTCGCACGTTCTTTCCACCTTTTCCGACGACCCTCCCGGCCACCGACTGCGGTATGGCGATGACCGTGCGCAGCCGAACGTCGCCTTCGGCTCCAGCGAACCCCTCCAGCTTCATTTTCTCGAAGATGAAATAGCTTGCCTGCGTTCCAACCAGCGCCGTGGTTTTTAGCCGAGCGTGGACCGATTTCCATGAAACATTTCATTCGTGGTTCATAGGGGTCATAGGTAGACGTGAACGAATAAAAACATCCGGAAAATGTAGACCCTTAATGTATAAAAATTGTGAAAAGCGGTGCAAAATGGCCGATTTTGAGAAAGTCCGCACGGGCCACGAGCGCTGGACTGCACGTGCAATGGCCTGCGATGCGAGTTCGCGCGCACGCCTGCACGCTGGCCGACTTCGGCACGGGCCAATCGCGCGCTGGCCTGGGGGCGTGGCACGTAGCCTTCGACGAGGGACAATCTCAAACGCTTTTGGACTTCTGAGTCCCGTTTAGTGCTCCGACTTTCCGGCCGGCCTTTGGCCGGGTAAACGCTAGTAATGTAATGTAATGTAAAACGTAGATTTATATAGCGTATTATTGTCAAAGCCTCTAATACGCTGCATACGCTAGTACTCTGAGAAAACAAAATGACGTAAGTAATCGGCCAAAAACAGAAATGTTGTAGGAAGGGTCATCTAAACGTTTAGGCAGTGAGTTCTACGACAACAGGCCGGCGACAGCGAACGCCCGACAACCATATTGTAATCCGCCGATATGAGGAAATGTGTTTTTGTTGCGGTGTCATGTTAGCGGCGTTTTCATGCCCTGTGAACACCGTGGAGTTCATATACTATTTTTATCTTAGTTCTATATTGTATCATGTGTTCTCCGAAGTTTTTAAATGTATAAATAAAATAGTTAAATAACTGTCAGTTGATAATTGGCAGCCGAACGAAGATGCTGACGTTAGGCAGTCTCGGAGACTGGTGCCCGATGTACTGCCAGATACCGTAGAGCAGTGCCATCCTGGCGTCGACGCATCGTCACATACAGTTTGCGCTTGACGCGCTCAGGCACGTCGAGCCAATGAATATTGGTGTGTATTAGCTGCGTCAGACCATGGTGAACTTCCTCGTGACACTGACCACTCGGGCTGCCATATTCAACACTCGTTGCAGTTTGTTGGTGACAGACTTTGGAGCGCCGACAAAGACGACGTTACAGTAGTCTACCCGTAACAGTTTCCCTTCCTTCAGGCGTCCGGTGGTAGACAAAGATAAGATGATGTAAGTGGGTAACTTTTAGACTGGCTGCGTCTACCGGAAAGCGTAAAGTAAACGGTCTGGCGTCAGTCAATCTGTCCGTCTGTCTGTCTGTCCCGTCGTCATACTACCGTGACTCACCAGGGGCCAGGAAGCGACGCGGCCAGCGTACATTTCGGCCGGACAATAAAGGAGAACCGACATACTTGTCTCTGATTGACGTTGGTTTTATTTATTTATTTAAAAATAAGTAGCAAAGGGCCCAACAGGCCACTAACATGCTACTAAAAAACATGAATAATACAAAACAGTACAAAAACACTAAATAGAAAGATGCACATAGCAATAAAATCATTCCACAATA
>Ga0209780_1004743_pt1 | contig 10554 bp, 8 predicted proteins | sample WorMetexBAHAMAS2_FD_187384 | JGI IMG/M metagenome (GOLD analysis project Ga0209780, IMG submission 187384) | Marine gutless worms symbiont microbial communities from Max Planck institute for Marine Microbiology, Germany - Inanidrilus exumae... | ecosystem: Host-associated > Annelida > Digestive... | reverse complement strand
TAGATTAAATCGTGATGCAACCGCCTAAGTTCTAGCGTTTCAAGGCCCAAAGATTTAAGCCGGTTAGTGTAGTTAAGGTGGGACAAACCAGGTAGTCGCTTGGTGAAATGCCTCTGGACTGACTCAGTACGTTTGATGTCCTTTAGCTTATATGGGGACCATGCTTGGGATGCATATTCCAGGAGTGGCCTTACGTATACTTTAAAGGCCATGGCCATGGTTGCAGGGTCTTTGGAGATGAAACACTTGTGTATAAGATTAGCTCTGACAGAGGCAGCTCTGACAGTTGGCAATGCGCTTTCAATCGATCGAACCCTAAGTCCCCCAAACGTTGGTTCAAAACGAGAATTTTTACATTTTGCGTTGCCTTTCATATGTTCGTTGCAGGTAATCGTATGGGCACTTCAAATTTGGTATGCCGACTGATCATAGCAAGTCCCAGCCTACAGACGATAAAGTGTCCCTGAAATGGGCGTGGTCACATCATGTGATCCACTTTAAATGTCAAGACCATAAACATACATCAGGAATAACTGAAACTAGAATCTTCTATTTACTACATAGGTAGGCTATATCTAATGTTACCAAAAGGACGACATTATCTCTCCCCCTAAATGGGCGTGGTAATGGTCACGTGACGGTTTCAAAATTATGCCGTTTGCCGTAATGCAGCGCGTCGCGCGGGTAGCTGAGCTACTTGTTTTGTGTGATATCGCGATTGTTATGATATCTCGTTATTACCAGTCGAGTGAATTTGTAAGTATTATCAAATTGTATACACGTTAAGTAACCGCGTGCGTTTGCTGTTTTGATCTGTATTCCTTAACTCTTACACGGTGTTTACACGATGGAACGCGTTGCGCTGACAGTTACATCGTGTAAACGCAGCATTACGTTATTTTGGTTAACACAGCGCTTGTCTCGTAGAGCCATACTGCAATGGTGTTTGAAGGATCCTCTCCTCATTTGCTTTAAAAGTAAATGTTTTTTTTTGTTTCAGACAGTAGGCCTACAGGCTACATGTATAGACAGACTCGAGTTTTGTAAATGGCTATAGCCTGTGGAGCGAGAATGAATGAAGGGGCCAAGACAGTTGAGAATCCGAAGGCTGGATATGCAGCTAGATGGGATTCCCCCCCACAACCGACTAGGCGATCTGGACTTCTCCCCAGCAAAAGCGAAATTTAAGCATTTTAAACAGTGTTGTACAATTTCATTGGCGCACTTGGAAACAATTTAGAATACGTTTAAAACAATTACAGTGCTTTTCTTTTGGCCGTTTGTAATGCAGCTAAGTGCTTTATTATGATCAGTCATTTGCCTGGCTAAAGTGAGGGTGAATTTTCGGTGCGAGCGTCTGTGGGGTTATGACCCATTTTTTGACAGTGGGGGCCATAACCACTACTAAGCCGGCGCCTGTATGTGTATATACTTCTTCATATACATGTATAGGTATTATTTACAATAACAGTTGTAGAAATGTGTTCACGAATTAACGACACAGAAATTATATTTTACGTCACACTGTTGTGTTCAACTGGCTTCTGTTCTGAGTTCCCAAAACATAACCTTTGCGGATAAACAAAGCAGCTCGTTTCAACCCGGATGTTCAGGCTTCGATCCCCCGCCAACAGGAGCAAATCAACCACAGCCCAATCCATCCCTATAATTTTTGATGTACCATCTGACTCCCGCTGGAACGTACATCGCGCCCTCTAAGCCGTCTGACTGACGACATTACTCTTGTACTTGCTTGAAAAAATTTTACCGCGCGACGCATCTCTAATGTGTGTGCACTGCGTCATATATGCTGTAACAGCCAGTTTTTTTATAGTTCTGATCATTCATGTGTCTGTAATAAGACTGTTATAAATGCAATTTTATTATTACCGTTACTATTATTGTTATTACCGGCGCGCCAAATAGGCCAGTATTGTTTTGGTCGCTGGCGTCTTGTCAGTATCGTCTGTAACGCTGCCGGCCGCGTGGGCAGACGACCGCCGCCGGGCGGGCCGCGTGGGCGGTCGACACTGCACGGCGGGCCTGTACGGTTACGTCCCGTTAGGGCGACATCTTGTTTAGTTATTATTATGGATATCTAGTGTATGTGAGATCCAAACATAGAGCAGTAGTAACTCAATGGTATTAATACAACTTCTTAAGCAGACATGATGCAAACTGCAACTATGTAAATCTGAAACTGCATTATATACATTAATCTGAAAAGCAAACCAAATCTTCCTATCTACTTTATACAGGAAACATCATCATACTAAATCTGAACAAGCCAACAAGCCATATTAACAGCAAAGAACTCGAATTTATACGGTTTAGGAGACTAACCAGATAATACGGTGCTATCAGAGTAGGCCTATCAAATAAACTAATTGCTGTGCTGAATGTAACCAATTACAACTACAATAAATCAAATGAAAACAAATAATAATAACCAAAACTAGTGTACTATGGCGCCCCAGAGTCAAAGTGGATTCCTTCGCCAGCTCGACGGCCTGCTGTGACCTTGACCTTTGACTTCCATAATCTAACCAGGTCATCAGTAGGGGCTATTGAATATTCCGTGTTAACTTTCAGCAAGACTGCTCGAGCAGTTCACGAGATAGCTATGTTATCAAGATAACAATGTCAGTTTGGACGAACGTTATTCTCTAATTAGCTTAAGTTAACAGTTTAACTATAAGGAAACAGTGCCATTATGGGCTGGCTGAAACACAAAAAATTAACAAAGCACCATTGCAGAGGACTCTGAAGGCACGTCTAATAGAGATCTGTGGGATGGGGAGGGCAAATATAAATAAGAAAAACAGCGGCAGTAGAATTTGTCAACATCAGGCTCACTTAACTCAGGAGTCAATGGAGCTGGAGTGCTGTGTAGCCAGGATTCTTTCCTTGGGTGGAAATGCTTGGAATCTCCCACCACAGTTCAGTCCATTATGATAGCAGATTCAGGGGATGGCATACCAGCTGGCAGCCGTTACATTTGTCTGGAGAAATTTAGAAATATGCGTAAAATTACAGAGAATGTTCAATGTTGGCTATCGAATAAGCAAATCAGTTCAGCTTCAGATTCTCAATCTGCACTGTCGTTTCAAAATCCTGCATCCATCAATCGTCCAGAATTGAAAAAATGATTATTTTTCTGTCCCAAAATGACGTTTTTCCACATTTTACAAGCACTGTTGATTATTTACGGCAAGGCAATGACATTTTCGTCCTGTGACTGCGGTGGGACCTTCATTCTCCCCTGGATACATGCCTCGCTGGTGAGATTCTAACTAACAAGACTGCTACTGTGTTTTCTTCTCGTCCGAGTCGACCTCGTCAGGTAAGTCATCATCTGCTTCTGCTGCTGGCTCAGCAGCGCTGGCAGCAGCAGTGCTGGCTGCATCCTTCCTGTCTCGATGTTTCGTCAACGGAGTCTTCTTACACTGAAGGTGCAGTTCATTCAGTTCAAAGTCACGAACGACGTTCTCCTGTCAGCAATCATGTAAGTCAGTAAGTAAGAAACGGTTCAGTTACTGCTTTGAGATTAACAACAGGAAAAAGCTTGTTTCACACTGTTTACTAAAGCATTCTATTTCAGGAATATAAATTTCGATTTGATTCAATTGTACTGTATTAACCTCAACCATGGCTGCCTTTTTGTTCAGCAGCCACCCAAAAAGGGAAAGGGATCGAGAGGCTCATTTAAATTATTATGCTAGCGACTATAACTGGGGGAAACAACTATCACACCACAAGACAACACTAAATCAAATACGACAAAAACAGTATGCACCCTTAACTAAAAAATACACATAACGTAAAATTAACACAAAAAACTAAAGCCAAATTTAGTCACCTCCAACGACATCCGGCCCGGAAATGGAGTGGGAGTATTCTGGTAGAATGGAAAAGGATGAAAAAGCAAGAAACTAGATGAAGCTAGTAAGAAAGGAAAAGGGAAAAGTAAAAGATACTAAAAGATAGAGTAGAAGGTGGGGAAGTAAAGGGATAAGGAGGGAAGGGGATTGCCCTGGGCCCACATAAGGCACCACTGTGGGCACCACTGTTTACTACAGTAGTGATTTCAGTACTGGCATTGAAGACAGAAATAATATTTCATGCAATAAGATTGCTATTTACACACTGAACAAGCTTACCAGATTAAAAATGAACTTAGCGAGCACTCGTCCCTTGCTGTCGACAACTGGTCTTCGTCGCTGCTCTTTGCCGTTCTGAAACAGCACGAGTGTCGGCAGCTGCCTGGACCAGGAAGATGTGTCCACCAGAAACCTATCAGCATACACAGCAAATAAATATCAACCGGTGGCATCGTCCCGATAGCGGCAGAATGATACGTCCCGCCCGCCGACGACCATTTCTGTCCTTTCTGGTAATTAGGTGATGTTGACAACCATGGCAACTGATGGTCAGCCACGTTTAACCCACTTGGTTTTCAACATATAAACAACATAATTTTTCCGGCCTCAAGGACGTTTTTCACCATTTCTGGTAACCATTCGACCACGATGACCGATGGGTTCCACTTCTAGCATGGGTTTCCTGTTAGTGTTCTATAGTACCCGGTAATAGTTTGCACCTATCCCATGGGCAAAGCAAAAAAAACAGGAAATGACGGAGTCAAATCGTGCAGTTTGCATTGTTGCACGTGAGTCTAAAATATCATTAATTCAAAACACAAACACAAAGCAAAGACATACTTTTTTGCCACATCAGGATATCTTGTTATGTCCATTTTTCCAAATTTCAAATTATCTAGTGTGTACCTACAAAAGCAGACAAACAAAAACATTAACTGTACAATAAGTCTGCAGCAGTAGGGACGAGTTTTAAAGAATCAAATTCAACTAAAATGGTTCAGCAGACCAATCGACCTTGACCTTCCAAAACTTAGTCACCTCGTCCCCTGTGGCCAAAGGTATGACTGACCAAGTTTGGTGACAATCGGACTTGAATTGGCGCCAGGAAGATGTTCACAAACATACCTACAAATATACCTATATATCTACCTAAATACCGATGGGGGTGAAAACATAACCTCCCATCACCTTTGGTGGGGGAGGCAATCAATCGCAGTTTAAATAAAGGTAAAGAAGTCAACACACGTTACTGAGTACACCCACTGAGAATGCGATACATGGTTAGTGTTAGACTCATGGTTACCATCCCACATTCAGAGCATTACTGTCCATTGGCTGGCCATTGGCTAGTGTCAACTTATACTGCTTGAAGTGAAGTCTATGCCATAGTATGAAGGAGTTGCCCTAAGTTGGAGCCCGTTCGTGCGTGCTTAATGGCCAATTCCCTGGTGAAGAACAGTCAGACGGAGCCCCACTAAGCTGCTGAATCTGAGAAGTGATTCGTACTAGATTTCTGTTTGTCTGGAAGCCTGCCATGGCAATAACACTCACCGGACCACATCCTCTCTCGATCCACTGATCCCAAGGGATAGGAAGTCGGTTCCTTTACGCTAGCTGTCCAATGCATATATCCACAGGCAAGGGCACGAGACGTTAAAGCCCGAGATCAAGACGAGACTGAGATCTTCACCTGCCGAGACCGAGACGTTTGTACTTTGTATGTCACGAGATGTCACCGAGACGTTGAGTTGTTAACATAGGCCTAGGCCTACATGTTATAATGATAGTAGTCGTGACCTTATTTTCACGTCCATTAATAATAATAATAATGCATAATATCAACTTATAAGGCACTTTAACATGGGAGTCTACTTCAAACATAAACTCCTTGTTCAGTCAAACTCAGAACCTCCCGAGACCGAGACGATACGTTGGTGCGTCTCAAGACCGAGACCACATCCCTGTATATCCACAACAGTAACATAGAAACAAACGTACTTGGAGGACATTTCTGAGAACGCTGGAGCAAACTGTGTACACTGCGGTGACCAAGCAGCATAGAACTCAATCAACCACGTCACTCGCTTGTCTCGCTGAATCTCATCCTAGCAAGTAAATAAGTAATTAAGTCAGAGAACAGTACAGCAGATCTAATTATGGTACCAGCCATGAAAAATTCAGTCACTCCACTAGAAAAGGGCTAGTCAGAGTAAAATCGAGTTGAATCCATTTGCCTGAACTGGTCGCCTTGATTCGGCACGATTAGTTGTCACAGAATATCGATGAATATCGAAACTTAGTTAACTTGTCATCTTAGTTACAAACCCACAATATGGTACAGAATTACAATGGCCACTGACAAATCATGGGCTTCACAAATAAAACAAGCTCGGCAACAGTCCATTTAACAAACATTATGAGTAGGTTGTATTGAATCAAATCATATCAAATTGGACCATTTGTGGCATTAAAAAAAATCTGTTCCTTTTCTGACAAGTGTGGATGGTACAGACAACAAAACACTCTGTCACATAAGACACAAGGATAAACTGACAAAAATTCAAAATTGATGTGCAATCTCATCTGCTATGCTTAGTTCAACCCCATCAGTTAACAAGCACACGCTATATTTTCGAACTGATTTTCTATTCTTGATACACTCAGCAAAAGATTAAGTATAACTAGAAAGCGGGGCACAGCCCAACGTGTAGCCCGCCTGGCAAACGCATTGTGCATTTCTTACTTACCTACAGACTGGCTATGCTACTGCCACCTAGCGAATGACCTTTATCCAGCACAGAGTGTATATTAGCCTCCCGGCAGTCACCACCCATGCAAATGAGCCACAAGATCTCAAGGATTACTGGACCACAATTCATCAAATTTGTAGCCATAGACATTTTTTTATTGACAGCATTAGTGCAACAACCTGTGCTTTGATCCGTCCACCCGATGTCGAACGAGAGGGGACATTTAAAAAAATGAAAGTAACATAAGCAAAACATAAGCCCACCAGTGGCATCGCAATGCCCGGTGAGCTAATTAAGTGGAGCTTAATCAGCTATTCATAGTATCAAAAAATACTGATGAAGATCTAAATTTGTTGATTATGTTAAAATGTAACCAGAGTCCAATTTTTACCATGCGACTCTATGCTAGCGCAGTACATAGGAACTCATATGTGCTCTATCGAATGGTGCTACGTGTATTTCTAGTGAACCCGAGTGACCCTAAATACCCCATTTTCAACATTTTGTATCGCCTTTCATATCTTCATAGTGAGTGAAGATAAGGACTTTCAAATTTGGTAGGTAAGTTCACTAAGTTGATCGTAGCAAACCATCCCAGAAAAGGGCATAGTCAGGTCACGTGAACCATTTTAAATTTTGGTGAGCACCAACCATATCTCTGAAATGGCCGATCGTCTCAGATGCTGTCAACTCAGGTGGATGGTCAGTGTGATGAACTGGTGACAATCATCGGTCACCAGTTTATCGCATTGACCATCTACAACACAGTGGGCATGAAGCATCAAATCGTGTGGGTCTGTCAGCGGCAGTGCAGACTTGTTAAAAAACAGTATACAACTACAAAACTTTGCATGAACTACCAAACATTATGGCAGTCACCTCAAGATTTGGCCCTCGGAAATAAGTTACATGTTCTGGTCCTCTGTACGCTGGCTCTGGTAAAAATGCCAAGTGTACTGCAACAAAAAGTACATGCAAATGCAATGTAATAAAAATCAGACAAAATGTCCACTTTCTACACAGCACAAATTCCACAACTTCCAGCAGCAAACATGCATGAACTAACACCATCAAAGACGTTACGGCTGTTAGGACTGTACGAATGCCACTTCTTGCAGCACAAATCAACTCTTTACTTTTAAAGAGCAACGGCAAGTGCCTACAATAACTAGAAAAAAAAGCCTGATCTAAGTACTGATGGTCGACTAATGCAATTTTCCAGAACAAATACGGTTTCATAAATTCCTTAACTTTTCCCTGACAACTTTTCCGTGACCCATCTCTAATTGTTACGTGCCACACCTTTTCTTACTCCATTATTAAGGGAAAGTGTAAATATACTGACAGCAGTGCCCTTGAAAATGCAAATAAAGTGCTATAAAGTTCCAGTTTCCAGCAGACAAAATAAAAAACAAGCCACTCACAGAAGCAGGCTAGTACATAGACAACAGCATAAATCGGATTCTGGCGGGCAAACAGAACGGCGCTAAGCATCTTTGCGAACATACATGCTGTTCCAAGGTAAGCAATTAACGAGGCTGCAAATACACACAGTTTATACATCTGTTATAATGGTCATTTCTTACAGACTAAGCTGCACGCTTGCCTAGTTAGTAGTTAGAAAAAATTACATTATAAAAAAGAATTTGAGTAAAAACGGTGATCTGGAACAGAATACCAAAGGTAAAAAACCTAAATATTAACATAAATATGGACAGCTTATACTTTGTCATTAACCCTTTCCTGCTGAATATTTTTTTCCGGAAAGCTGCGAAATTCCACCAAAAGTAATTCTAACCGCCGAATCTGGTCGCTAGTGACCCGATACGGCGGGAAAGGGTTAAGTAATAATGTACAGATCGTCACCATAGTGAAACTATTGCTCTGAGAAAACCAAATGTTTTTCAATTTAAAAAGTAATCTGCCACTAACGTTGCTTTCTGTTCTTCATCACAATGATGCATCCAAGAAAAGTAAGCAGCTCCCACTCACGCTGTAAAAATTACAAACAACAGATGGTAGATTTCATAATGGTAACTGGAATACTAACATCTGGGACAACGCCTATGGTTCTGTCACAAGACAGCCATTGCCATCAAGCATCTGCACGTTAACAAAATTTAACCGCAAAAATTTGCAAAATCAGTTAGTCTGTACAAAAGTGTCTCGAAGAAATCTGGGTTAGCAGTAGGGCCCACAGTTTTCCACGGCAAATTTTGCCAAATTCCGCGGCGCCATTTGCCAAATTCCGCGGCTCACCGTGGCAAATTCTTGGAATTCCGTGGCTCACCATGGCCGCCCGTTTTAGAGTACACTGTGCCGACTTTGGCCCAGTTATGCCCCAAAACTTTACCATTATTGTCACATCAAACTATTAAACAAAAATTTTACACCTAAACTTTGAGGCGGTTGTCATACTTTGGGCGGTGAATGGCCTACACAGAAGCTGTTGTGCCATTATACAACTACTGTACTCACTGACACCTAATGACTTATGAATGATAATTAATAAATTCCAACAATGGACCTGCGTATAGCGTATGAGCAATTGCATCAATGAAATCACTCAGCATGTTTACTAATTAAATACAACAATAACAACTTTACAACAAGTAGGCCTAAACTTTAACAAAAAATATCGGAAGTAAACCAAAAAAGCATCGTCACTCATCAGTCGATCGTGCTAATCAGTCTGTTTCATTTATTTTTGTTTCACTTCAATGATTGCAATAATTTTCGGTTTATTTTTATCGGATTGTAATAAAACTTTCAACTCATTTATTTTGTTTTGTAATCCATCAGCATTGGTATAAAAATTACTTATTTATCTGTTGCGATAGTCTCCTCGTGAGCCGTTAATTCATCTGCCGATTTTTCCTGATCTGCACAATTTTCATCCGTCCAGGGGGACCCCTGACACTGTAAATCCATTCCCCCGCCTCATTTTCAGTTCTGTATTTTGCATTTTCCACCAGCACTTTACATTGCTCTCTTTCTTTTTTGGTCATGTCGTGAGCAATTATTACATTCTTAAATCTGTCTGCCAATGACTTCATCTTGTATAAGGATTCCATTATAAGATTTTTGGCAGTGTGACTGTTTGTATGAGTCCATTTAAATACCGTACCAATTCCAGCTGACAGTCTTCAAACAGGTAATCGCACACCGGCGAAATTGTTTTCAGACCGAAAAATACAACGCTCAATAGAAGATTAAGGACATAATGCGGGTGAGAAAAGCGTGAAAGGTTCTTTAAGAAAGAATCCATGTTGACGATGAACAATTCAATCTTCCATTCACAAACAATGTTTTTAATGCATATTTTTATTTTTTAACATTACAAACATGCAAAGAATAGATAAACATTAAAGACCAGATTAAAGCGAAGTGTAGTGAAGCGCGTACTCACAATTTCGTCTACGGTAAATACCGCGAAAACGTTACAAACAATATTCGTTTAAAACTAACCGACAAACCGCGACAAATACATTGGTGAGATCTAGGTGATGCTAAAAATACACTTACAATAAGTAACATAAGTGGTGGAATAAAATGTTAGTTAAAATAGTGGGCAGGACGGCATATAGGAAGTAAGTAAAAAATTTATTTATTATTAGCGAACGTGATACTTACGTTCACGTTCGCTATATGCTATCGGCCGTCCGTCTGTCGTCTGTCTGTCTGTGACGTTGGTGCACCCTACTCAGGCGGTTGAACTTTTCGGCAATTTTTTTCACCGTACGATAGCCCAGGGACCCTAGTTTTCTGATGCCAAATATTGTTGGTGGGGGACGCCCCTTTCCCCCTGAAATTTGTGTTCAAAGTGACCCACCCCCCTTCAAACAGTGCAATTTCGACCAATATCGGCTCATAGTGCCTCAACCGTGATAGCTAGCGAAAAAAGTTCAATTAGCACCTATAGG
>Ga0209780_1004742_pt1 | contig 10554 bp, 8 predicted proteins | sample WorMetexBAHAMAS2_FD_187384 | JGI IMG/M metagenome (GOLD analysis project Ga0209780, IMG submission 187384) | Marine gutless worms symbiont microbial communities from Max Planck institute for Marine Microbiology, Germany - Inanidrilus exumae... | ecosystem: Host-associated > Annelida > Digestive... | reverse complement strand
AGTCACATAAACACTGCCGGCATGGGTCCTGGCACTCTCGCGAGGGTGGCTTCTTCCATTTTCATCTGCATAAAGATTTGGGACTAATTTCATCAGAAATCACACTTTACCCAATACTATCAACAGTTGGTACAAAAAAGTAAAGGTGGATGAAGAGTACAAGGTCAGACGACTGGTTGGGGTTAGTGCTTGCTTCAGTGCTCGGACACTGTTGGTTGGGTGACGGGCAAGACATGTGGCCTGTAAAACAAGCAGTACCGCAAACTTTCGTTTCTATTACAACTGGAAGAAGAAAACTAACTGGCTAACCCGGGTTTAGTTGGAAACGGCTATTACTATTCTGCCACGGTGGTATCCTATAATGACAAACAAGAAAGAACTAAACAAAAAAATAAATAATTCCTCGGCACGAGTCCAGCAGCATGCAGCTGCATACATAAAAATTTATCAAATCACAGTTACGTGAGTAAGTAAGAGATCTGCATCCCACTCGACTAAAAATCTTGGTATTGTTGGCGAAGTGTTCAAAAGACTAATATAAGTAATGTAGCTTTTATTCAGCTCATGTAGGACATAAATACCATATTATTATCACAAATGGTGGGTGATAATAAGCAAAATTGTATACAGAAAGCTTACGATCAAAACTCGAAGATGGACTTCCACTTGTGTCAACGTGGATACCTTCACCACCTCGACGGCCTGTTATGACCTTGACCTTTGACCTCCAGTAGGGATTGCTCAAGCTGTTCATAAGATATTGTGGTATAAGATCTGTCTGGACAAATGTGGCAGACAGACAGCCCCAAAACACAATGCTTTCACAGACGCCAGGTGCCGAAGTCACAAAAATAAAACTAAGGCTATAGTGCACCAAGAAAGTAACTTATCAGAAGAAGTATGTAACTGTGACCACGTGGCTGTATGGAAATTAGTGAGACGAAATGCCGACAAAACTATAAGATACTGTTACTAACCTGAGCCCAGTATCCAGCACAATGGATCGGCTGCCAGCAGTCGTTGTCAAGAGCACCAAGATTAACCTGATGACCAATGAGGAACTGAACGACTCTTGTGTAGCCGCAGCACGCAGCAATATGTAACTGAAACAACACACGTCCTCTGGCATTATCAGTTTCATCAACATACATGCACACATACATACACATATTCATTGCGTATGTGCTAGACCTATAGCTGATGGTTGACCATTTATGTGGGTAAACTGTCTGCTATAGGTCAACCATGCAAGCCAACTCAATAACAACATCAAAAGACAGAATCATATCATTTCAATCTACTGCGACTTCCACAGGAAAAATGTTGACAAAGGCCTTTCATCCCTTCGGGGTCGATAAACAAGTAGTAAGCTGCAACTGGATGTCTGCTACCTCAGTTAGGGGTGGTGCCATCTGGTGAACGCTTATGAAAAAAATGTAGGCGTGGTGTAATTTGCGGGTAAAACTGTGTGATCCATGTCTGAGCGCTCTGAGACTATGCATAGTATAAATGGCACTATATAAATACTCTTACTTTCCTTTCATTATTTATCAAGTGCCAGAAATGATTTTATCACAATCATCATCATCATCATAGATTGCTAGCGCTGAGATGACCTACAACACACCGGTGTTTCGCCATGATCTCCTCGTCTCTCAAGGCTCGCTCCCTGGTCCACCAGCTGCTGCAAGTCTGTCAGCATCTGATTTTCGGTGCTCAGTCGGGTCTCGTCAATGAGTTCCTGAGTCACACCTTCATTTACACACAGCATTCAACACACCTGTTCACACCTTCATTTACACACAACGTTCAACACACCTGTTCACACCTTCATTTACACACAGCATTCAACACACCTGTTCACACCTGCATTTTCACACAGCATTCAACACACCTGTTCACACCTTCATTTACACACAACGTTCAACACACCTGTTCACACCTTCATTTACACACAGCATTCAACACACCTGTTCACACCACCTGCATTTTCACACAGCATTCGCATCTTCATTTAAACACAGCACTCAATGCACCTCCATAAAAATGGACAGTTTTACCGTGCGACGCTATGCTAGGGTGGTATATGCTGTCGTCGTGGTGTGTTCATCCATCTGTCAAACGCCGGTATTGTAACAAAATGTAAGATCACGCAACAATGCTATATGATAACCCAGGGACTCTAGTTGTATGACGCCAAAAATCTCGACGAAATTCCAATGGGGTCAACACCTATGGGGGCGCCTATGGAACACTAATAGGAAGTCGTATGTGGCCTATCGAATGACACCATTGCCAATGCTCTTGAATGACCTTGAAGGTTACTTAAGCTGACTGAAACCTTTATAACTCCCATAGCACGTGATAGACGGTGCAAATTTACTAACATAGTGCGTCACGCGGTCCCTCTGCAGTAGCTGAGCTTCTTGTACTATAAGCCAGCACTGTACTATACTACACTGTGTCTGTGGTGCTGACTCGACAAAAACTACACTGCAGACAATAAAATAATCTCAACAATTACAACCAAAACCAAGAATTAAGCATATAACTAACGAGGTCTTAAAACTTCATAAACAAACCCTGTTTAGTCATTGTTGTCTCAATATAGTCCAGAGTGACTGGATCTTCACACAGATCATATGGCATATTTCCGTCTGAATTCATTGCCAGCAGATCAGCACCACTAACAGTCCAACACACAGTCACTGACTAAAACTGACGGTCGTGAAAGTTTGGCCAAATTTTCTTTTTGACACAAAAATTTTCAAATTTGCCCAACATAACATGGTAAAGTGACAACACAGTTAAGGTGCTGTGGGAAATGTTTTTATGTGCAAATCATTTCTAATCACAACAATAAAGAATGTAATAAAACTGGCTTCGTTAGAATTTCTAGGTTACAAACCACCACTGATTGCTGAACAACCATCTCAGACATTTCAAAACAACACAGTACAATACAAAACACTAGATCATAGCATACAAAATAGCACAGCCTCCATATACTGTACATGTTGTGCAGCAAAAAAAAAATCAGCAAAGAAATCAACTGACTGTTCGCAGAGATAGCGGCAAAGCCCCAAGTGGCCACATGTGGCAGCAGCATGCAACGGCGTCCACATCTCTGTGTCGCGAGCATTGACATTGGCTCCAGCGTCAACCAGCAGGCAAACGACATCAAGAGAATTATCAATACAGCTCTGTCGTCGTCAGCACATTTACACAAACACACTACAGTTAACAGCCGCTGTCGTAAATCTTCAACCAACTTTTTCTCAAACGAGTCATGGCCACTTCCAGCATTTGTTCAAGCGGTCTTCTTTTATATAGTTACTGCGGGTTGAACTGAACCTGCTCATGTAGCCCAGTGGTCACTGTACTCGGGCGCCATGTGCAGTACAGCATGACGCACTCAGGAGCCAGGGTTCAAACCTCAGCCTGGGTGCGTCCGCCTACCAAAGAATTATTTCAATTACTACGCACATGATGAACAGGAAAATAATACCGAGAATAAAAAGGGTTCAACTGTGTCCTCTATAAACTGTGACCATTGCTACACCTTAATTAGCAGCGTCAAGGTGTTAGCCACAATAACGTGAGCTGAAGCATATAGACTTGGCTGGCCACTGGCTGTTGCAGCACACAGCACCAGTCCGGGCTAAGCCAGACAGTAGGCTAGAGGGGATGCACGCTATAAATACCCAACAAGCTGTTCACTTCCTACTACATATTAGTACACACCTACCTATTCCCCTCCTCGCCATGGGTTAGCGCACTGGACCATTAAGTGGTCTCAGCACTGAGCTCCAGAGGTAGGCTGGACCTCTGCCCACAATAAAGAAAAAAGAAGCAGGTTGGGCTGGGTGCCCATAACAGAACCTCACTAAACCTTACGAGATTTCCAGCTAGAAACAGAGCCTAATTTTTCTCAAGTGGTTTATATCAACATCACTATGTTGTTGCCCAATTTTAAACACTTCGCCTTCATGAATGCAGATTTACATATAAGACACAAGTTCCTGACAAAGCCAACTGTATAAATATGTTACTAGTATAAAAAAACTTAAATGTACCAAACGTCAGTCAAATTTGATAAATGGTTACTGTAAAAACTCACATACAATATGCACCGACATTATAAACAGTGCTTTCGATCTACGCTGATTATACTCAAACGTTCTTTCAGAAAAAGTGGAATAAAATTAAGCCGGCAACCAGCCAGAGTTCAATGCTCTGCAACTGCCGCCAGTCCTAAAAATCTCACACTGCTACTGATGCTGAGGGAGTCTTCATGGAGCTCTACAACCAGTTAACTCAATTTCACAGTAAAATGGTCAGCCTGTTTCTATGCATCATAATTAGACAGCCAACTTAGGCTCAAATACGACAGTTCAAAGGCAGCTGATATGCATGACAAGCATCCAAACGTTCATAGTTCCAGTATTGAAATGCAAGCAGGTGCCAAAATCCGCAAATCAATATGATTTTGCTCAGCAGCTGTAAATTCATATTAAAGCCAATTTAGACCTGCATGGCAACATTCATTAACGACGTGTATATACATTCTTATCAGCCATGCAACTGAAACAAGAGATGCAGTTGCCTCGTATAACAAGTGATCGTCGGCCACAGCTGTAAATTGATCTGTGTATACAGTTACTGCTAACTAAGTGCAGCCACTGCTGCTACTTGAACTTCACTCACTCCTCACTAACAGGAAACTAACATACATGCCTACTTGTGCAGGTGTATAATACACACCACTTCTTTGAGAGGGCTGATAGGGATAACAAGAGGCCCTGCCATTGCCAGAGAGACCTGTGTGATGCTCTACGCCAGTTGAAATGTTATCTTACTGTTGTATGTATAATGCAAACAGATCAGCAGAGAAGAGCACTTTCAGCAACTGCCACTTTTTAAATTCGGCTATCTGCATAGCTTTGTACACACATTGCAGCAGTAGGATCAACTACCACACAGTGAGCATGCGATGCTCCGTGTCGCTTGCATGTAATGCTGAAGTGAGTCGTGTGTGTCATCAACAGACTTCCATACAACCTACCTTGTTGATGTCAACGGGACCGTAACTGTGTGATCAACAAACTTTGACTACCACCATAGTTGTTGATGACACAGCATATTTCTCCACCAGTATCCCATTGCAGATGCAAACCACCGTGGTTGATGGACACAAATGTTTGGTGGTAAGGCGTCTAAGATGCAGACTTCTTGACCAGTCGAAAAATGCATTTTAACCTACCCCACCTGCATTTGGCACCCCCGTTGGGTATGATCCCATCAGAATTTCTTAGAGATCTTATGCATCATAATACTTGAGTCCCTGGACTGTGGACAAATTAACAACTACGTCCATGTTCGGGGACGGACGTATATCCACACATGCTGAACCTATGTCCACACGCCGCACGATTTCACAGACAACGCATCTCTAGCGTGACGTTTACGTTGGCACATCTCTACGGTAATGTTTACATGCGGGTGGGCGTGGCCCGCGCGCTGGCTGATTCATCCGATTTTGGGCTTCTGGGGGAGCAAAGTTCACAAAAATGGGAGATTCCCTGCCTTGGACGCTGATGAACCGCCAAGCAAAATATGATGCCACTAGTTTTATCCTCAGCGGAGTAATCCTTAACCATACCAACAAACACACACACACACACACACAAACAAACAGTAACCATCGACTAGTTACCGATATATCCACATCTTGCCTATCGGCATGTGTGGATAATAAAAACAACCAAATTATGGTAATACTGTTTCAAGGTGAGCACAAATAACCTGATGAAGGCCGGTTAATCCATCAATGCCTGTTACATCCGGACTAACGCCAGATGACAACAGTCTTTTCACTGCAAACATATCACATCGCACACGTACATTGATTGAGTTAAGGTTTTACGTCCCACCCGACACAAAATATGTCATTTCGGAAACGTTCTTCTCAGCCAATCTCTTGACTTGGTACTGAAAAATGAAAACAAACACAACAGAAGCAAACATGCACCTGTAACAAAATATACTACAACATAAAATTAACACAAAAAAAACTACAGCCAGGTTTGGTCGCCTCCTACGATCTCCGGCCTGGAAATGGTACGGGTCTCTTCTGGAATGAGCAGATAGATAAGTTAAAACGTAAACCAGTAAGGAAAAAACTAAGTAAGAAAGAATGCACAAAAAAAAAGTAAGGAAAGAATAAAGTGAGGAAGGAAGTTAAGCAAACACACAAACAAACAATTTATGTAGCGCCGAAATCACGGTGCATTACCGCCCCCTAGGCCTGTGCTCGGCTCTCAAGTCTGTGGCCATGCATAAAGAATGAAGAACAAACAGACAGACAGACACACACACACACATATTCAATTTTACATATATACATAAGACGTTTATCTGATAAAAAATCTGTGCTAGTTTCACTAACCTAGAATAAATACCTTGTGAGGCAGTTCCTCATCAGCTTTCTAGAAACGAGCATGTTTTTAGCGATGTTATATCAGTTTCGTTTTCGAATGTCATTGTGTTTTCTACTGTTACTTCTACTGTTTTATTCGCAGTTAAGGTATTTTACTACATTGCCAATGTGCATTTTTGAATTTTATAAAAGATTACCGACTACTGATGTCACTGTGGGCATGCTGCTCAATGGCAGCATGCCACGCAAATGTTGCTGGTAAAGCAGTTGAGACAACTAATCCTAATGAATCATCATTCATCATCCACAGCAACAGGTGAGTAGTAGTAGTAATAGTATGCAGAATGCAGTAGCATGAAATAACACAAACCTAGCAAACAACACAAAGCATATCCTTAGACCGATGTCACACCTGCAATTTTGTTGCGCAACTTTATCTCGTGACAAAGTTTCAGCATGCAACTGTGCATGTCAAACACTGCATTTCTCACATAAACAAGAATTGACCAATCAGCTTGCAAAGTTCTTGTTTATCTGACAAATTGCAGCGTGCGACATGCACAGTTACATGCAGCGCAAAAAATAACAGGTGTAGGCCTAACAAAAGTAAAAGTATTAGTCAATGGCAAACAACATCCAGAGAAGGAAACAGAACAGATCCAAAAAAGTTAAACTGGACCTATCAATAAATCAATCAATATGGATTTCTTTCGTTAAATGCCGTATGTCACGGAAGAGTGAATTGGAGGCGCCGAAGGATGGCCGTCAGTGGCGTGGCACGGTGGCATGTAGGCGGAGTTAAAGAGACGAGTTTTGAGAGCAGTTCGGAAAGTGTCCAATGTGACAGAATCGTGGATGGAAGTAGGTATATTGTTCCAGGTAGCTGGTGCAGAGACCAAATAAATTTACAAGTGGAAAAGTAGAAGTAAAAGCTGATATATTTGTAATGCAAATAAAAAATAAAACCAGAAAATTAAGCATACTGCTTACATTCAAGAATGTCCTTTCTAGCAATAATGTCCATCATCAGGACCCCGTCATCAAACATGAGTTTGGAGTTTCGTTGAGCTTTGATGTCAGCATCCCTCTTGCTCCTCCTGTTGAACAGAACCTTATCAACGCTGAATTGTTGCTTTGACATCCGCTTTTCATACTGCTCATAGGCTTTGAGCTGTAAGGATCTCTGCTTCTTTGAAAGCCTTAATCTTTCCTGCAGTTTATTGTGATCAACTAGTGAAAGGTCGCCAGTGCTATCTTCGTGATCTGCCATCTTCAAACAGTAATGGCTTCTCAAAAACACAACCTAAATCAACACAGTCATTGCTTATTATAGTAGGCCTAATCAGCATTCTTTTTTACCATGCGACGCCATGTTAGCACCGTATTTGCGGTCATTGTGTGTCTGTCTGTCCGTCTGTCTGTTGCAAGCATGTATTGTATCAAAACGGCTAAGCAAAGGATCTCCAAAACAGCGCAGCATGATAGCCCAGGGACTCTAGCTTTATGATACAAAAGATCTCTATGAAATTCCAATGAGATCACACCCAGCCGGAGTGCCAAATGCAGGTGGGGTAGGTAAAATAGCATTTTTCGACTGATCAATAAGTCTGCTGCTCAGACGCCTTACCGCTGAAAATTGCATCCATGCGGTGTCATCAACAACTTTGGTGGTAGTCGAAGTTTGATGATCACAGTTATGGTCAAGTTAACATCAACAAGGTTAGTTGAATGAAAGTCTATTGATGACATGCACGGCATCGCATGCTCGCTGTGCGATAGTTAAACATAGTGCAATGATGTGTGTACCAAACTATGCAGGTAGCAAAGTGTGCCAGTTGCTGAAAGTGCTCCTCGTGGCTAACACGAAGGATGTGTGTGCATTATTTGTAAAACAGTAGGACAACATTTTCAACTGATACAGAGCATCACGAGGGTCTCTCGGCGATAGCTGAGCCTCTTTTTACCATATGGGACTACTACAAGCAAGGTGTTATTTTCCGTGAAAATTCACAAAATATAAGCGCTGCTATCCACAAAATTCTCGGAATTTGTGGTGACATATTTTAGTTATTTCCGTAAAAATTAACGCACACACAATGTCACTCTTTGCATGGACATGAATTTTACTCCAGCACAGTATTAAGCATGCTAATTAGTGCCTTAGGCTTGGCTGTTACAACTAATTGATTGTGCTCTATTGTATACTGCTGTCCTGCATGGCAGCTTGTTGTTGGTTAGTGGTTATGTGTTTTAATTTGTGACAGCTGTTTATGACAGTAACAATAAAATGTTGTTATTGCCACCTGTAATTAATACTGTTAATAATATAAATATTAGTAAGACTATTTATGTTATTAATATTATTAGCATGCCATGAATCATCGTCACTGATTTTTGACAGACAGTTGAAAATGTCTTTAATTTAACATCGTAATGCACTAGTGATGTGGTAATTAACATTAAAGACCTTATATTGCATAGATAAACGTTTAAACGTTTGCGACTAGACTGTAACTGTGATCAACCAACGTCGACTACCAACAGTGTTGTTGATGACACCGCATATTACTCCACCAGCACGCCACCATGGATGTGAACCACTGTGGTGGATAAACACAAAGTTATCAAACAGCAAAAGTGACTTTCAAGATCACTAAATGTCACCCATAATGGTGCCTTTCAACAGGCCACATATGATTTCCTATTAGTCTCCAAATGCAACTACGTGTCTATCTTGCACCATTTCCGAGATATTACCACTTATTTCCCAAAATTTAAAGAGCTCACATAACCCCGATGATATCCATTTCGGGGGTAATCTATCAAAAGTGCTCTGTACCAATCAACACCCAAAATTTGAAGTGCCGAGATTCACCGATTCCAAAGATATGACTGCGGGCCAAAATGTAAAAAAACTGACTACGCCCATTAGGGGTAGTTTGTCATCCCAAGGCTGATACTTGATGTATTCTACCTGCACACAAAAATTGGCAACTCTCGCTTCAGCCCTTCCGGAGATATGATTGCGGACATCGAAACTTAAATGGGTCATGTAATCCTGACCACGCCCCATTTAGTTAGAACTTCATATAGTCTACCTGTGTGCAAAATTTGACGAGTCTAGCTTCAACTGTTCCAGAGATCATTTGGGGCCACAAAATTTAAAATAAGTCATGTGACCCTCCCTAATAAAGAACTTTTAAGGGAGATTTGTCACCTGTATTCTCGGACTTGATATAGTCTACCTGTGTACAAAATTTGATCACTCTAGCTTCAGCCATTCTGGAGATATAATTGGTGCCCACCAGAATTTAAATGGTTGAGGTGACCTGACCACACCCCTTTCAGAGACGATTTGTCATCCATAGGCTAGCAATTTTATCTCTGGATCAGCTTAGCATCTTCTCCTCCAAGATCTGCATAATCAGTGATCGCATAGATGCATGGTGTGCTTTCTCTGTGACAGCTTGTTACATAAGCCAGTTGGTAGGCTGAGTGGCACCTTCAACACAGTTTCAGTTGTTTTGTGCCTGTAGAGTAATAAATTACCATATAAAGCTATATTTCAACAAACCGATGTCTTAAATAGTGTTTTGAAGTACCGCACGCCATAAAAATAACGGAACCTTGCACCTTGTCATCCATAGGCTAGCACTTTTATCTCTGCATCAATCTAGGGTTGCCACCCGTACTGGATTTCCCGGGATGTCCCGGATTTGCGCCATGCTGTCCCGCGTCCCGGCAAGACCAGCCCCGGGACGCCAAATGTCCCGGATTTCAAAGTGCAGTCAAAATGTCAACAACAATAATAATAACAATAGTAATAATTGGCATGTAAAATATCAATGATATTAGTAGGTACATGTTTACAGCACGTATGTTACGGTAGGGCCTACGTATCGAAAGTTCAAAACAGTTAAGTCTACTTACTTACTTTTACCAGTACATATTGTCTATCCCTGGCAGTAATGCATTTCCCGAAAGTCTTTTCAATGACGAACACAAAATGGAGATCGGAAAGGAACACGGCGTCTGCAGCACTTATAAAATCGGAATTACAAATCTTTGCAAATTTTCAGTACAGTTGTAGCGCCTTTTATGACTTTGTGATTAAA
>Ga0209780_1004741_pt1 | contig 10555 bp, 7 predicted proteins | sample WorMetexBAHAMAS2_FD_187384 | JGI IMG/M metagenome (GOLD analysis project Ga0209780, IMG submission 187384) | Marine gutless worms symbiont microbial communities from Max Planck institute for Marine Microbiology, Germany - Inanidrilus exumae... | ecosystem: Host-associated > Annelida > Digestive... | reverse complement strand
ATAAATAGAGTAATTATTAAGTTATTTGGTACCATGTCTCAAAATTATTATCAAGAAGTAAGTAACTATTTTGGCATTAACACGGTAAAAGAATTAATTTACAATCGTTTTCAGAAATTTAGGATCAGCTACGGTGCGGCGGACAACTACCTATGCCGTCTGATATTTGCTAAATGTTGAACTTATTCTGACTGTACTGTACATATTTTTTGTTTCTTTTATTGGCTACCGTTTCTTGACGGTGAAATAAAGATATATATATTACGAAAACAACACCACACAAGAGTCCAGGGATTTTAGTTTTATGACGCAAAAGATTTTGACGAAATTCCGATGGGATTACCCCAAACGGGGGCGCCAAATGCAGGTGGGGTAGGTAAAGATTGTGTTCTTCGACCGGTCGAGAAGTCTTCCGCTCAGACGCCTTACCGCCGAAAATTGTGTCCATCCGCCACGGTGTTCCGCGTCCACGACGGTGCGCTGGCGGAAGTAGCGTGTTCTATCGCCACTCGGTGTCACCAACAACATTGGTCGTCGACGAAGTTTGTTAATAACACGTTCGGCTCATTTCAGCGTGCAACACGGATCATCGCATGCTCCTTGTGCGATAGTTGAACCTAGTGCAACGATATGAGTGCACAGAACTATGAGGTTGCTGAGTGAGAAGTGATAGTTGCTGTAAGTGCTGCTCAGGTTGACACGCGATCTGTTTGCGTTATTCATTATTCGTAGGACAACATTTCAACTGACACAGAGCGTCGCGCCGGTCTCTCGGCGATAGCTGAGCCGCTTGAGCCTCTTGTAGAAGATGCTATAGCTGTGGTCTGCCGGTTGTATCCCTCACATACTGGCCAAAAACATGATAATAATAATATATGTCATACCTACTTTATGCATATAGGTATACGTTTAGTGTATGTTTTATCGCCACGTGTCACGTGATCTCATCGCTTTCACACCATCACGCGACGACGGAATTAGTTACACCGCTTTATTCGTTTGACATCACCTCAAAGACATGCTGCACACATTCAAAATGTGTGGAAATCGACACGTAATCATTCAAACAAGTGACCATATGGCGCTATACAAATGTGTATATTATTATTATTATTATTATTATTATAAGTAATTTGTCAAAAGGCCGCATCGCGGACTTGTCACCCCTGGCGGATGCGAATAGATTCGTCCTATCTTGACCCCATCCAACACATTGTTTCTTGGACCCGCGTGAGTCAGCCTCCGAAGCATCTCGATCCGTTCAGTCGTTTTTGCAGGACTCAGGAACGTGACCAACAGAAAGACAGACAGACCAAGACTACGACTGTAGCAATAGGCCACATTCTATGCACTCGGTACATGCCAATCGGCCTAAAGAGTAATAAGTTCTATTTACAGTGCACGTGTTATCACGCTGGCCGCGTCCATAGCGGAAAGCGTAATGCAACGGTCTGGTGTCCGTACGTCCGTCTGTCTGTCTGTCGGCAGAATAAAAAGTCATAAAAGCAAACAGGTGAAAAACAATAATTGGCGATCGTAAAGCTCGCTATGTGACGTGCTCACAAAGTTAACTAACTACAGAAAGCTGAGATAGTTGTTAATCAATATAGCTGAATTTATAAGTCCGTGGCAGGACCTCGGCATGCACTGACCCTGAAGTCAAAAGGTCAAAGGTCAAATCCTAACCCTAACCGCCTGGCGTGGGTCTGCATGTCGATACGACTGCACATTTCTATAGTTACTGCTGTACTAAAAATTAACCGTTAACTCTGGCGGTGAAAGAACTTTGGTAATCGGTCAGCATTTAGCAAATTTATGCGCAAAGTATAGTGGTACTGTTTTTGTTTTTGGAAACGGTGTGACTGTATCAAAGATCAGTGCTTGAATTTAAGATGTCTTCAAGTCGCTAAGCTTAGCGATTGGAACCTGACTCAGTAGTCAGGTTGGAAGTCTGACTCCGAAATGATCACTCGTGGTCTCATTTTTTAGCTTGTAGCCATTCTGCGCTTTCGTGTGACATTCTAATTATTATGTCTTCGTCACCCGACAATGTCGGCGAAAGCGCTATGTTTTCGGTTGTCCATCCCCCGCGTTCGTTCTTTCGTTCGTTCGTTCGTTCGGACAGATATTGTTACACGATGTCTCATGAACCGCGATGATGAACTGATTCAGCAATCTTGATGAATCTTACAGGGAATATTCACTGACCCCTACTGATGACCTGATTAGATTCTGGAGGTCAAAGGTCAGAGGTCGAGGTCACAGCGGGCTGTGGAGTTTGCGAAGGCATGCATCCACGGCGACGCTGGGGATCCAAGTCCATGTTGTAGAAACTCGAATTTCGTAAAATGTTCTAACGTGTACCAGCTGGGTGTTTTCAGCAGACCAGAATACAAGCACCCAAGTGGACATATATACTGTACATGTAGACAGTCTGGCGCCGGTGAAACTTAGTCGCATATTACGTGGATTAGCGCGATTTTGAATTCATACGCTAGTGCTGCTGTGACGTGACGCTATATCTATTTACTTGCTGCAGAGAACGCGCCATTATTGTAATGAGGTTTAATACTGTTTCGCATTAGCCTAGATCACCTCGAGGCTGCGCCGGCCAGCATTACCATTCTAGTGAATGGATGGACAGTTGGGTGAATAGAGTGGGAGGGGGGTCGGTCAGCCGCGGTGCTCGATGACATAAGCAGAGGAGCACGTTGTAAACATGCCAGTGTCACCGGAGCGGTGTTGAGCTCGTCTTGTCTCCAGCTGAGTGCGTGTGGGCAACCAGGACTGATGACGTAAGACATGGTTTCCGTGGCATTCACCCACAAGAAGAGTGCCGAGCGACGGAAATTCGCTGGTCGTCGTGTATACACGATGACGTGCTGACATCTGGCGAGTGAATGGAGACAAAGTAGTCAGAATCTCTGTCAGCGTCTAGTTAACGAGATCTGACGTCAGTCACGTCCCGGAGTCATTTTACCGACCGCTTTGGTGGTACGGATAGAGCGAATTGGTCGTGTGTGTGTGTGTGTGTGTGTGTGTGTTCGTCCGGACAACTAAAGTACCTTTGACCTAAATATTTTGCATGGTGATTCAACTTCACCCTACATAGCTAGGACAAGGTCGAACGTCAACGTCATAGGTCATAGTTCACGATCAGAGAATGAAAAATGTTCCCTTTTCGGCTATAGATGCACTTTACGACACGATGCATTTTTGGCTGATTGCAGAATTTTTTGTGCAAAAATGGTCGGTGGTTTTGTGATATTTACGACATTTGCTGTGTTCGTCGTCGGGTATCGCCTAATCACCGGAAAGGATCGAAATGGCGCGTGCAACTGACGGCGGGGGATACCGCTTGTTTTGCATGCAGCACGCGGTTTTAGAGAACTATTAGCTCAGTGTGTTATGGTCACGATTCACGAGCTGGCGCAGCTAAACAACGCTGGATGAGGATACTGGTGTGCCACACGCATCAGTGAACCCACAGCTGAACATCAGTCGAGGTTCAGATGGCGTCGATTCAGTCCGTACGACGACGATCAACGCCGCCACTGACGGTCAAGCGGTCATCGGAAGTCTGTAAATTTTGGCCAGTGATCGATAGAGCATGTCATACGAGGAGCTGCGCTGTGCTGAGTGATGACTGCCGGCGTTGTCTGAATGCTAATGATCACTTCATCCGCTCTTTATCGATTTTATGATCGTCTACGTCACAGCTATACTGATGGACACGTGCAGTGTTGCTAATAATCCTTCTCAACACGATGATAAGCGCATTCTCGCTGGCATCTTCCCATACAAGCAGACGAACGAAAACAACACTGCGGCACTCGCCCTTACATACTTACAGCACTGCCGTGAACATCACAAGCAGCGGTCGCTCGCTCTATCTCCGTCATCATTGTGTCCGACTGGACCAGCTTGCTCATTATTGAACCGGAATCAGAACCAAGAATCAAGGAATTGGGTTTGGGGTCACCTCCAGTGTCCGTTTCTCAATACCAAAGGCACCGAGCCTTGACGCCTTAGGCGTCGAAAGCGAGACGCTGAAGGCGTCGAGGGAGTGGCAAAAATAATAATAATAATAATAATAATAATACACGCATTTCTGTACCGCCGTAAGGTCGTAACTTCAGAGGCGGTGGAATTAGCGCCATTCGATAGAGCGCATACGCGTTCCTATTTTAGCGTTTCATAGTAACTACAGGCCGGGTGTATGTCCCTATCTTGCACCGTTTCTGAGATATAGCGAGATATTGGTCGCCGATTGTAACCTACCGCACCTCTATTTGGCGCCTCCGTTGGGGGTGACTCCGTTGGAATTTCGCCGAAACCTTTGGCAGCAGAAAACTAGAATCCCTGGGCTATCCGTGGGCTATACGGCGTTGTTTGGGGTCATCCTAAGTTTGGCCGTTTTGGTACAATACCGGCGTATGACAGACGGACGGACAGACAAACACACAGACACACGACGACAACATCATACCGCGCTAGTCACTGAAATGCCTGAGACAAGTTCGTTGATGCGTGTTGTGTATTGATGCATGACAGAATATGCTGCTGTTGCAGGGATTGATAAGAGCTCAGGCGTCGAGCTGAAGCAGCCTTCGCGGGTTGATGATCTCGTCCAAGGAGTCGAGTTGATATTGAAATGTCGCGTCGACGGCAATGCGGAACCGGCTGTTGACTGGTACAGGAACTACGAACGGTAACTGTCTTGTACCTAGCTGATGACGCACGCACGTAATATTAGAACTATGCAGCATGAGTAAGATATAAATTTACCAGTGAATGTTCAAAAAGTGCTACAAGTATGATTAAATCCCTTGTAGGATTAACATGTGAAGTAAGGTTATACAAACTAAATTTAATTACATGTATTTTAGAAACGAGGCGTTTGCGAGATGATTTAATTGAAACATTTAAAATTTTGAAACGTTTTGAAGGATATTAACTGTCAGAATTTTTACACAATCTTATGCAGAACTGCGTGGACACTGTCTGAAGTTGTACAAGTCTAGATTTTTATCTGTGTTACGGAGAAATAGTTTCTCCCAGAGAATAATATAAATGAATGGAATAACTTAGGTAGTAATGTGCTTGAATGCAGTTCAGTTTTAAATTTCAAGGTTAAAAGTAACAAATATTTGAAGGGTCAATGTTTTATAAGTGTTTCTAACGCTTCCTTCACTTATTAACCATCCTAGTTAAATTTTATTTATTTATTATTGGCCCGCCTAATGGGCCAGTATTGTTTTGCTCGCTGGCGTCTGTTGTCTGTCATCGTCGTCTGTCGTCTATCGTCTGTCGTCGTCTGTAACACTGCCGGCGGGCGCGCGGGCGGTCGGGCGGCCGACACTCCACGGCGGGCTAGTCGTGTCCCGTTTGGGCGACACCTTTGTTTCTGTTGTAAATATGTTGCGTTGTTTTAGTTGGGCGTTGTAACGCTAAATCACGTTAAGTAGCATAAGATGCGTGACACAGCTGCAATGGAAAACTAATAGGAAGTCGTATGCGGCCTATCGAATGACACCAGTGCCAATGCCCTTGAATGATCTTGAAGGTAACATTTGCTGTTTGAAACGTTTCTGACTCCCATGGCTCGTGAAACATTGCACGAATTTACTAACATAGCGCGTCGCGCGGTCCCGCTGCGGTAGCTGAGCTTCTTGTTTTCTACGTCCGAGCTTCGCGTTTCTAACTCCAAACGAGATCAATCCGACCGCTCCGACTTTGCTCTGACCAAAACGTGCGACGAAACTGGACGGCGTGTCACGCCCATTTGTTTACTGTTTTGCGCAGCTAAAATGGCGCTAAGTGTTAAATGGGAATTGTACGGAAAAACATGTATGTCTAATGTTTTTGTCAGCTTCAGTAAGCTAATGTTTATAAGATTGTCTCTGATATGATATCTTTCTATAGGTAAATCAGCAAATTTAGCATTGAAGCACGTGTTGTTCCAATCTGTTAACCATTACGTTGTTTCTAGCGGGATAATCATTGGATACGCAGTTCTGCCAGGCAGTAATATTGGCCAAGTAAGCAGTGGTGTAAATATTGCCGTCATTCAATTGCCGTAATCACGTCCTTGTATCAATGGCTGACAGCTTGCTGCCGAGTGAGCGAGTTAGAACACTGGCGAAGAGTCGACTGCGTATTAGTGACGTCGGCGCGTCTGACAACGGAGTCTACTCGTGTTCCGCTAGAAATGACGCCGGAGTCGTCGACAGTCGAGGCAATTTCATCCTCAACGTTCACGGTATAATCATTTTGTTGCCGCGCGACGTTAGTGCAAAGTGCGGTGTACGACTGTCTGTCCGTCCGTCCGTCTGTCACACTCGTGAGCACAGCGTTCTGTCAAAACGTCAGAACTTATAATCCGATCGTGCTCCATCTGGTAGCTCTACCGTCCTAGACTGTGGTTAACAAGATGCTTAGATGTCGCAGAGGGACCGCGCGACGCTCTCTGTCAGTCGAAGTCTTGTCAACTGCTGCACAACAGTACAAAAAAATCCCATATGAAAAGGCTTGCAGTAGGTGAATAAACTTGAATATACGTCTTACTACGTGCCTTCAAGATTATTCAAGGTCACTCAAGGTCATCGGAATTGCCGCTATTCAATACGCCATAATTATGTTACTTCCTATTAGTGGTCTGTAGTAGCAACGTCTCTATCTTGCACCATTTCCGGGATATTTCACGCCTTTTACAGTGAAAGTGACTGTAAATACCTGTTACCTTCAGAGCTGTTCAGTTTTCATAAGAGAGTTGAAATTACAACTTTTCACAAGCCACGCACTTTTCGATTCATGTGTAAACATATGTGTTAATACGTGCCATCTTTCCTGAGAATGGCAGTTTGTAACGTTGCAGATGGCAAAAGTCACCTTCACGGTCACTGAAGGTCATTGGTGCCATTCGATGGGTCACATATGATTTCCTACTATTGTAACTATGTCTCTTTCCACGCCCATTTCAGGGACAGTTTCTCGTCCGTAGGCTGAGACTTGCTGTGATCAATCGGCATACCAAATTTGAAGTGTCTACGATTACCTGCAACGAAGATATGAAAGGCAACGCACAATTATGTAAAAAATTCTCGTTTTGAGCTGTCAAGAGGCCTGTGTGGCTTAACGGTATAGAGCGTTCGCTCGCGATCCAAAAGGTCGCGGGTTCGAATCTTGGCCGGTCCGCTTCCAGGTAACAGCCTTGGGCAAGCTGCTCACACGCATGTACCTCTGTCACCAAGCAGTATAATTTGGTACCGGCCGATGTGCGGTGACGCTCTTCGGCTAGGAAGATAACCGCAGGCCTGGCGGAAAGTAATGGCAGCCTACCGCCGGGTGGATGGCTTCAAGTCACCTGTACACCGGGATCAGCTCCGGGCCCAACGCTCGGTAACGAGTATTGGAGAACTTTACCTATGTACATCAAACAACGTTGATTGCCAGGGAAACAGAAACTGATAATTCGTCGTTTGTTAGATGACCGACGTGTTGTAAACGACGAAGGTGAATCGCATCGTCAGTCATTGATTCGTTCGTCACAGCGTCGCGTTCATGAAGCACTCTTCATCATTGCGATACGCGCCTAAAACTACGCGTACGGGCAGAATGACTGAGCTCTGCGTGAAAGTTCCCCGGTGAGCAAGAACCCGGTGAACGGCGTACATAAGCGTAGGTCGTCGTGGGTCGGCAGTTGAAAGCACGGCAGGCGGGGCGAGTAGCGTTTGATAACATCTGCGTTAACTAGTGCCGGTCGTAAGCTTATCTCCGGAGACCTCTGTCCGTCACGCTTGACTCGTTCAACGTGAACGCGTCGCTATTGTCAGCTCGCATCTCGTCTTCACTATCTTCGTCTTCTTGTTATGAGGTCCACTCCATTCACTTCCAGTCCAGTCTTTCGGAACTCTGTCCCGGATTTTGCCGGGAACCGACGATCAGTGCAGACTGTTTCAGACGTTTACTTAATACTTAGACGTTTACTTGTTCGCTTGCTACGATTGCAGTTGCATCCAGCGCATTAGGGTTATTAACGACAGTTGTGGCGTTGCGCTATGTAAATCTAGTACACGTATAGCGACTTGCTCAAGGTTGCGAATCGACTCCGCCACTACGGGTTCGAGTATGTTACTTGCACCACCGCCGTAAGCTCACATGAAGAATATTTAACAAGTCGTCAAAGCATTTTGACGAAAAAAGGGTATCGGAGGGAAGTGGATTCTTCAGGGGGGACAATGTAATTTGACACCGACCAGTCGGGAGCATTGCAGTCGGCTGCAGGAGTCGCGCTGTGGTGCCGTTATCATGCCTTTTGCTTCGTATACACCGCAGCAAGGATTCCAATGCCTTTCAATGGTCCGGGCGACCCCCAAAATTACCCCTCCCCTTGGGAGATCTGGTCCCCATCTAATACACGGTTCCTTGGGCCCGCATGAGTCAGCTCCAGTCACTCAGCCGTGTTTGGTCAGCTCACCCGTGTAACCAACACACACAGACACACAGACCTCGCTACATGCGACATCTGTAACAGTAGGCCGCATGTCATGCACTTGATGCAGGCGATGCGGCCTAAAAACGTAGGTTTAACTTCCAATCTGTATGCTTTCATGTGCAGTTTCATTTTCCTATTGGCGTACATTTATCATTCGTTTAATCCGGGGCATGGCCAGACTGCCAGCAGTTTGTTTGCTGGCGGCAGCGAAGTCAGCGATTACTCACTGGACGGAAAACAGCAGAAGCAGCAGAGTTCTAAAAATAGACATTCTGTCAATGATTGATGTGAACAAAAACAAACATGTAGACAAGTTTTAACTATAATCAGCATTTTTAAAAACTCACTGAGAAAGCTACGTAATAACTTTGAAATGCATTATTTTCATTTTTTTCTAACCGTCGAAAACCAAACGTTCCTTCATCTTGTCATCTTCGCAAGTTCCCAAAGCAAACGTACACAAACAATGTCTATTTTTAGCACTCAGAAAAAAACTTTTCCGCCGTTTCTGCTGACGGCATCGAAGTCATCGCTGCTTTAATGGACAGAGGGTTTCACGATTCTGCTGACTTCGCTGACCTCAGCGCTGCCATCTGGACAGCACCCGATAGTTTCTTACTACTATATGACATTGGAGAGTAAACAAGTAACGTGAGTGTGGGTGTGGCAATGTGCGTTGGCTGTTAGCTCCTGGAGTTGCGCGTCTCAATACGACCAGTTTCAGCAGTGAGGTGATTGTTGGCCGAGATGCGGATGCTCGTCTCGACTGTCGGTATCAGAACGTCGCGCGTACCGAGTGGTACAAGGCGCGTTCTCTCATCACAACCTCCACTCACCGTGACAAGTAAGTCAGCACACGTGTGTATACACTGTGTCGCAAAAAACAAGACACGTGACTTCTGTCCATAACTTCGGCAAATGTAGACCGATTTTAACAACTCTTTCACTGACAGATTCCCAAGGAAACTCTCCATGTAACTGTTACAGAGTCTTCCGCCTCGAGGTAGTGTTGCTTTAGTACCTTGCGAAATTCTAAAATTTAAAAAATAACTGCTGAACTTTTACTCTGCTATAAAAATTAATCATTTTTTATTACGCGACGCTATGCTAGCGCGGTAGATGCTGTCGTCATGTGTCTGTCTGTCTGTCTGTCTGTTTGGGCTTTCGTTGGGTACAGGCCAACGTTGCTTAGCTCGTAGCGAGCAAAATCGATCCGTCATTGTCCCATCCTGCAAAGTTCAGTCTTGTAATTTAAGCGCTCCGACCACGATACTTTACCTAAATAACATTCAGGTGTGACAGATGTTATACAGAAGCATCCTACGGCCTCCGTCGTCAAACGCTGTGCTTGCGAAGTTGTTTATTTGCCGATTTTGGACTTGGAGTGGACAAACAGCTGAGTTAGTCTTTAGCAAACCGAACGAAAGGTGTGCAAACAGTTTGCTTTGGGATTAATATCTCGGCTACTGTGCACTCGTCACAGCAGTTCAGAGCTCGGTTGCGGCGAGCCACGACTGGCATACAGATATTTCATTCACCAGTGAGATGTGCAGTGCTATTATGCTAATCATTGATACATGTTCGCATTACAATGTGCTCTGATCGGCAAACGAACGCTTACTTTCCTATATCTTTACGTTTTTCACCAGATCTGGCTAGTTACGTCGATATTTTCACTCTGTTAGCACGTTAAACGTTCATCACAGGAGCATGGAGTGAGGGGGGCGTGTACTCCAGGCATATAGAGTTAGTTTATTTTGTGTATGCGTGTGTCAGAAGGATTAGTCTAAGACCTATGTCACACCTGCGATAACTTACCGTGCGACAAAATCGCTAGTGTGACATGGCGTTGGCGTGTCGCGCAACTTTTTAACAGTTACGAAACTCCTTTTTAGCGGACGCTACTTGCCATCGCGATTCCGTCTGTCTGTCGTCTGTCTGTTGTCTGTGACGTTGGTGCACCCTACTCAGGCGGTTGAACTTTTCGGCAATTTTTTTCACCATACGATAGCTCAGGGACTCTACTTTTCTGGTGCCAAAAATCGTTGGTGGGGGACG
>Ga0209780_1004740_pt1 | contig 10557 bp, 10 predicted proteins | sample WorMetexBAHAMAS2_FD_187384 | JGI IMG/M metagenome (GOLD analysis project Ga0209780, IMG submission 187384) | Marine gutless worms symbiont microbial communities from Max Planck institute for Marine Microbiology, Germany - Inanidrilus exumae... | ecosystem: Host-associated > Annelida > Digestive... | reverse complement strand
CTAAAATCTGTATAAACAGCTGGGATTTGTACATGCAAAAAATAGAGCACAACCAGCATACTTAATTATGTCGCAAAAAGTTAGTTAATTAGCTGGGGTTTAACGTCCCCTTTCAGCACAAATATGGCTATATCAGTGCTTCATAAATTTGTCACTTACTTGCTTAGACACTTACCCACTTACTTTCAGTCCCGGGACCAACATGGGGCAAAACCGAATGTAGAAAATCATGAGCAGCATTTGAACTAACCACATAAATAGACTTTCATGCCCTATGCACAGACACACAAATACAGTCCATCAAACATTTGTTAAACCTCTACTACCTCTGTTAACAATAATTCTTCCATGACTTCACAGCCAAAATCTAGTGTGGGCTAAAACACTGTACCCCCATCTTTTTTACCCTTATCATGTTAATAACAATACGTCTTACAACAGTGGTTTACTGGTATATTAAAATAATCATGAATAATAGTAAGTAATCCAGATGTTTTTACTGTTATGCACAAGCAGAAACCGGGATGACTCTGACGATCTGCTACAATGTGTTAAATGACTTCGCTTTAAAAATCGCAACTATTATTTATAAAGATGTTAAAGTCCACTCCTACACCATTGTACTAAAATATTATACGCCAATACGATACTACGTGTATTACTCAAATGTGACAAAACAAGCATTATTGGCACATACTGTAGCACAATTTGTTGACAAGCAATATGATGCAGTTTTTTAGCCTAACCGTACATCCCACAAAGCGTCCTTCATTCACAAATATAGCGATGTCCACCTTCTTTACTCTCATTTTTTTAATCGGTTTATTCTCACAGGTCAGAATGCCGATCACATTATTCTCATAAACGTTTTTATCCGGCTAAAGTGTCAGTTGTTTTAATTATGATACAAAACACACCAACAAGTATGCCCGTCTTCGAGGATGGCCCTATGTCCACACGCCGCACGATATTCCACAAATGGCACATCTCTAGCATGATGTTTACGTGGGCGAATCTGTATGCTACTATAAATAGAATGTCGCTCTGACTTCAGTCAGCCTAGTCCTGCAGGCTAGGCTCCTTCCAGTTCTATTTATAGTTTATAGTTCACTGGCAGATTTGCCGGCCGATTTTGGGCTTCTGGGGGAGCAGAGTCCCCGAAAATGGGAGATTCCCTGCCTTGGACGATGACGAACCGCCGTGCAAAATTTGACATGCTAGCTTTATCCTCGGTGGAGAAATCCGTAACCATACAAACACACACACACAAAATTACAAACGGTAACCGATATATCCACACCTTGCCTATCGGCATGTGTGGATAACAAAGCAAGAATCAAAAGTGCTAGACATAATATCTGTTTTAATGTCCAACAGGACAGTTCACAGGCATGTTTATATTATTTCTATATGTTACACATTAATGACAAATTAAGCATATAAACTGCTACTTAGAATATTCAAGTACATAGTTACAAGCATATACAACATACTAAGTTAAGTGTACTAACAATAACTGTGTACAATACAATATGAATATTCTTCGTCATCAACTGTCACTATACAATACAGCCAAACATGCTGGCTTACGGTAGTTAAAATATGCCATCGATATTAAGATGACATCGCAGTAATGACACAGATCATCAGAAAACTGCTGTTATGACACGATGAACAGTTACTTACAAAAAGTTACAGACTTCAAGTCCATCATTCAACACACATAATCTCAGCACATAAAGGCCGTATCAATCTCACCGGAAACATGTCACCGGTCAACAGTCCCACACACATGGCAATTTCACGAGCTAGCTAGCAAACAAGCAACAACTAACGGCAACTCTTCCACCAACATTCCTATGAAGCAGTCAGCCTCAAAAACGGCTTTGCTGGATGAAGTAAAACACAGTCACAACTAGGGCTGTAATTTTTTGCACCCATTACAGGATTTGCATAATTCGCGAATTTGACCTACCACTGCAAATTCTTGCGTTTTGCCACAAAATGCCGCGAATTTGACTTTTTTATCCATTGGCATCTAAATAACAGCATCGATTATAAAACAGAGCATGGAAATGGCAGAAATGTGTATAATTTTATTTTACACAACACAACATGTACTTCAATACAGAACTTGATTCTAACGTACTGAATGAACTGACGTTACTCACACACTGACAATTTTGATTTATCTATAATTATTTTTTTCTGACAAGATTGTTACTGCAAGTGAAAGCAGTGTTTTTGTACTGCATCTGACGGATGGATTTGGCTGTTTTGTATTGCTGTGATTGCAATCCGCAAATTTGTAATTTTTTGGCCGCAAGTGTACCACGAGTTTTCCAATTTTTGGCCGCAAAAAAATAACTGCCCTAGTCACAACTCACAGCTCAAGAAGTTGTGAGGAGCACGCTGCTGGTCACGACCTCAAGAGTGCATGCTGAATCTCTATGCAATGTTCATGCAAACCGAATCATGGCAATATTTACTGTCTGACCTGAAACAGTATGGCCAACTGTCATTTGACAATGTCACTTTGGCTAATTACTAGTGAAAAAAAATCACAAAACAGCTGCATTGCCAAGGTTATCCCTTATGACATGCTGGTACATTGACCACGAGCTGAACCCATCTGCAGTAACACCTTGTCCAGCCACTGCAGCGGCCCGTTCAGATGTATCTCAATCCAACATGGAGTGCTTGTTATGGTCTGACGCCTGCAAAGCCAACAAGATGCTCTGTTATCGCCGAGGGATCACACAACATGCTACATCGGTAAAAATGTTGTCAACTGCTGCAAAACTGTATGAAAAAGGAAAGGAAGAGTGTTTATATAGCACCTTTTATATACTATGTATATCTCAAAGCGCTCAGTATATGTCAGATGAATAATGATACAGAAATTTACATTGATTTCTGAGTTATAAGAGCCAGTCAAGTGCTCTGTATGTTGCAAAGAGATAGACAATCTCTGGACCACCGTATTGGTTATACTCTGTCACAAAGTATTAACATCATGTATAAAGTGCTGTTTTTGAAACATATATCTAAAGTTTTATTATCAGATTTGAGTACATAGTTATCCCACAGTTCCAGAAAATTTAGAAGGGGTGACAGGGTTCCAACAAGTTGATAAGAAAAAATTAAATGACTAAGGACTTTCCAGGACCTTTTCCAATGTTTTTGAGGACCTATTTATACAATGTCGGGCACATAAGGCACTTTTAAATGGTTAGTGATAAATAACGCATAGATCCACTTTCTCATGCTCTTAAAATTAACAGTACCATATTTAAAGAATAAAGGAAACAGCAGATGTGAAGTAATTTTAGTAAATAAATGGTACTTACTAAATATGCTGCTGACAACATGTTCATCTCCACCAGTCAACATATTTGCAAACATCTTCATTAATAACTGAGGGCTTTTCTGCTACTGACAGTTACTGAGCTCTGTCAACTTAAGTTGCTGATCTAGGCCTTCAACTCTACATCCTTCTCTTTAGTTGCCTTCTGGTGGCATTTGACTTTCCTGTTAATGTCAGCTTATGACCATGTTTAGCCTTTTCAGCAACACTGATCCCTTGGTTAGAAGTAACTGTAACGGATGTAACGGAAAAATATACATGGATTTGAAGCAAATCTATCTCTGATACTGCACACCAGAAAATATTACAATCTGACAATGAAACTAAAGGTTATAATTCAAAACTGAACGAGTCCCGCAATTGTTTCTAAATGCAGTGTCTAAATACTAATGACAAAGCTAATTTCTGACACACCTGTATTCGGCACCCCAGCCCTTCACGAAACTCATACGTATGGTACACATGCGTGTCAACTGATACACTGCCTCAAAACCACGATTCACAGTCTGTGCCAGCAACGAAGCAAACTCCTGGTTGTTGAATATCTTCAGATTGCATCCTACATCACACATACACCTTTTCAATGGCCATTACCACGTGAACCTATTCCTCCACCTGTTCTGTGGTATAGACAATGGGCATATCAACGAAGTTACTACGATGAGCCCAGTCAGTACTGGGATGGGCGACCATCTCCCAGCGGGCATATTCACCTCGGTATGTAACCACCTACCCAGGCCAACTTAGCCTCCTACCTTCAGCCGGATTGGAAATGAGTACCAGTGAAAGTGTGGTGACGCTCTGTGGCTGGGGAGCAAAGGCAGGATAGCTCATTCCATTCAATTATAGTTACAGACAGTAAGATACTCTACAGCTGAAGGCTGACCAGTGCTGCTCAAAGATACAAACAGATCAACGTGTGAAAAATGAACAAGCAAATAGAATAACAAATCGTAAAACATTGTAAATATATAAGTTTTCAGTTTTTCCTTGAAAGTGTTAGTATTTTCTGTAGAGCGGACGTCGTATGGGAGTTGATTCCACATCTTGGGAGTAGCGACTTGGAAGGCTCGCGCACCAAACAAAAGTCTGATGCGTGGCACGTCTAGACTGTTGGTAGTTGCAGATCACAGAACTTGAAATTCACGTTTTCATTGTGCTGTGTGGTGAACAGGTTTCCACAATTCCACGTATATAACAACCAACTTGTCAATTAAGTGATGTGTCTCCTCACCTGCCAGGTGTCTTGAACGGTCTTGGTCTCGAAATGACAAGACCAAAACAGTACGGCCAAGACTAAGATCACGACCGAGACAGGGACTGTCGAGACTGAGACCAAGAGAAAGACTGTAGTGAAAATGCTGTATCAAGACAAGACAGTGTCTCGAGACGTCCCATCACTGACCCAGGTACACAAGAAACTGCTAAAGTTTCAACAAATGCTTATCCATTATGACTGACAGCTCACGTGAGGCAAGGAACCGTTGAGATAACAATGAACACACAACACTGGGAACAACATGTAACAATCACTGGAAAAAGTACAAGCCAATGCTTCAGCTCACAATTACCTCAAATCATTGGTGCTGCTTATACGACCAGACAGTACCGTAACTAACCAGGACAACAAGTGGAACACTTTAAAACGTCTACACAACTGGTGTTGTCAACATACTGGCAAAGAATTTTAAAACAATCTTGCCTGGTGGAATTTTGCAGACGGTAGCTAAATGCCAGCCATAATGCTGATTGCAGTTAGGACTCTGGACAAAGATAGCACTGTCACTTAGACACTCGGCAAACACCTCACCACCAATGTAGTACAGACGCACGCCTTTACCTGCATCAGACATTAGCGGCGAAAACTGTAACATATGCAGTAACATGAAATCAACATGTTGCTGGCATGAAACACAAGGAAAGGAAAGGAAAGGAAGAGTATTTATATAGCGCCATTTATATACTATGTATATCTTAAAGCGCTCAGGCATGTATAACACAGTTTTACCTGCAAATACACCATGTCTGCCTTTCATTCGTAAGCGTTCACCAGATGGCGCCAACTCTGACTGAGGTAAAAGACATCCAGTTGCAGCTTACTACTCATCTATCGACCCCGAAAGGATGAAAGGCTGAGTTGAAGATGAAATCGTCTGGGTCAAGCACTGTAAGATAACACACACTGAGCGAGACAGCAGGGACGTCCAAAGAAAACTTGGTGGGATAAAAAAGGAAAATCCTGGCAAACAGATAAACCCGGCTCACCTGAAAACAGCAATAAATGTTCCTAAATCCTAATGCTACACTTGAAATTCACAACAATACTGTAACTGCAAAAACAAATGGCCAAATGTGTATAAATAAAAATGTCAGAAGATGTAGGCAATTACAACACGAAAAGCCATCATGTTGTTAATTACAAAGAAATTATCTGCCACTGGAAGATCTCTCCAAACTATCTTTTACTAATTTATTTAAGGAAGAGCCGGTTGAATGGTTGGGAGATTAACATAAACCTTCAGCACAAAAATAGGCTACATGATGGACAATGTCTTGGGTGGATTTAGTTCTGCTAGGTAAAGGATAGCCAATGATGCAGTAACCTCCCGACCTCATCGCCTTTTTGTTCTGTGACGACCCAAAATTAGACAGGATTGGGGGGGCTTATTAAAGTTAGTACGCTAGCACCTACAACAGGGTGGTAAATAACCAACCACCACAAGGCCTATTTATTAGTTCAATGTGATATCATATGTAACTGCTGTTTACCAATGCCTATAACATATCAGTGCGTAACGACTCACGTTGTATAATATATTTTACACATGGGTCTGGCTTTAGAATGTTTCTTTTAGGCAAAGCCCAAAGAAGGACCCGGGGGACTTCCTGCCCACATTACCAGACCTGCCCCTCCACTCCTTTGAAAAAGAGCAATTATTATCTCTTGTCACTTCCTAATTTCCAAGGCATTTCAGCCTATCTGTTTGGCTTCACTATAAAAACTGGGTTGTCAAGAATGGTGGGGGTGTCCCTAGCCTCAGTTAGTGCATCAAGAAAGAATAAGGTCTAATGACTTATTGAGTTAAGGTTGTACATCCCAGCTGAGACAAAAATAGGCAATTTCAGACACGTTCTGCCCAGCCAATCTCTTGGCTTAGTACTTAAAACAAAATGTAACACAATAAAAGTAAACATACAGACTGTTGCTTTTAGGTGCTGTACATAAATTTCTAGCATAATATAACAATAAAGAGTATCTCGGGGTGCTTGTAATAAACTTGCACAATAGTTGTACCCAAGACTGAAGCCGCTCATCAAACATTCTTACCAACATGCCTGCGAGTCATCTCCACCTGCTGCGTGCGGTTGATATTAGAGAGAAGTCCGAGGCAGAACCTGTCGCTGCTTGATGGGTCAGTGAAGCCATCAACTGTCAGTGACGGCAGTGATGCATGAAACGGCTCACCCACACGACAGTTCAGTTCATAGTAAGTAATGCTGCACCAGTACGAGGGCTCCACGTACATCACGGGCTGCACAGACGTCTGAGCCAACGGTGACAACGCTGCTGACAACAGTACATGTCATATTTAGAGCCACCAACCAGTTAACAGTTTAAATTTGTAGCTTAATCGCACTCACTACAGCTTCAGATTTGCAATACAACAGCTTAAAATGTTAATGATCAACTTCAATCTTATAACAAACTAAATGGAAAGCGAAATTTTGGGGTAGGTATAATTCTCCCTAAACGTTACTTCCACATCCCTCTAACGATCATAACAAAACATAAACTGTTGTCTTTTTGCTGTCTGGTAAACGTACAGTAAGTATTCATGAAACTGCTAATCCAGCCCAGCCTAATTCAGCCCACGGCCTACAGCAGCTGCAACCGCTGCACGGCCAGCGAGGCTGAAAAGCTCTTCCGTCTGCCACCCATCTATCTTGTTTGACCAAGCGTAAAAATCACCGGTCTACGCATGTCATAATTCTCCCTGACCGTTACTTCCACATTCCTCTACCGATCGTAACGAAACATGAACTTGGTGTTCCTTTGCCCCTAGAAACCTTCCCGTAAAATTTGGTACAAATCCGTCCACAATCTTTTTAGTTATCGTGGTCACAGACAGACACACACTGTGACACACACAGACAGACAAACCAACGCCAGTAAAAACATACTCCCTCGCTTTCGCGGGGAGAATCATATAATAAATTAATAAAGCAGAATAAATATCAGACATACCATCCGTGCTGCTATCGACATCCATGTTGTCCACTTGCTCTGCAACACACAACATACACGTAATGTGAAACTAAGTTCTCCACAGCCATAAGCAGCTTCAGCCAATCAATCGGTCAAAAAGAAATCAACCAATTGACCGTTAAATTACAGCGCTTTTGCCATTGCCGAGACAAAAAGACAACAACATAAATGTAAAGATGAACTCGACGTGGATGCCTTTGCCACCTCGGTGGCCTGCTGTGACCTTGACCTCTGACCTCCATAATCTAATCATGTCATCAGTATTGGCTAGTGAATATTCACTGTAAATTTCATCTAGATTACTCAAGCCGTGCATGAGATATAGTGGTAATGACCAGACAAATAAATGAACCAATGCAACAGATGGACAGCCCAAAAACTAATTGCCTCCACTGACACTGTTGGGTGGTGGAGCCATAATAACTGTACAGCAAATTAACTACATCACTTACAATTTGCTGTAATTCTGCATTAAAAGCATATGAGAATGCCTAGAAATCACTGGTCCAGGGAAGCGTTGGGGTTGATGACAACAATGTAACCAGATGAGTCACAGCTGTGGTAATATGGGACATGCAAAACTTGATTATGACCCATAGACAGAAAACAGATCTACTTTGCACCAACTGCAATTTCATGTGAATCATCAATCTTCCTATCCTAACTGTATTCCGTTAATTCGATGAAGACTAATCTATAGGTATTACGAAACTAGAGTCACTGTGTTCTTAACAAGTCACGGCAATGTTGCTTGATAGATAACTATTTCATTACCAGAAGAAGCCAGCACTCATTAGAGTGCAAAGACCCACGACAGCAATGATTTTGTGACTCGTGACCATGACCTTTGACACCAAAATAAATGTTTCCAGGACTCATCGTGGAACATTTCTATGTCACGTATGGTGATCGTTTTTTAGATATTGTGTGAAAAAAGACAAATGGAAGTAAAAAACCCACCCCCACAACTTCAGTCAATGTGGGTAAAAATACGAGTTTATCATCAACCAGCAACAGAACAGCAGTGACAATCATTAAAGAGTAACATTTTGCTAGTATGACACGGACACTCTGTGTCTCAAGTAAAAAAATAAGACAAGTATATGCTATACACATACAGTACATACCATTGCTCTGAAGGCTTGACAAGTCGCCATCATCACTGCCAAAGCCTGTTTATAAAAAAACAGTTCAAGGCATATACAAAAGTAAACATTGATGGCACAGAGCAAATGTCTAACAAAGACGAAAAGTGAATCAATAATGCAAAAAGCAAAAATGTGAAACTTGCAGACTTATAACATTGACAGTATGAAACATCTCAATGTGCAGAAATAGTTCATCACAATAGATCTGGGGTGCAAAACTTATTTGAAAGCTAGGGATATAAAAAAAATCTCGAACCACAGTGGACGGCCACAATGGCAGACTCGGAGCTGTGCCCCCAACGGGGTCCGGGGGCAAAGCCCCTGGTCTGGGCAAAGCCCCTGGTCGGGGCAAAGCCCCTGGTCGGGGCAAAGCCCCTGGTCGGGGCAAAGCCCCTGGTCCGGGGCAAAGCTCCCTGAAACCGACAACATTTTACTGATATGACCATATTTTTTGCATTTATATCCAACTTTAAGCTGAAACATGCTGAAATTCAGCAAGAATTAGTTAATTTTGGGCGGGATGCGGCGGGCTGCATCCTGGCTTTCCGTGGGCTGCAAGCGGCCCGCGGGCTGTGTGTTGTGCACCCCTGCAATAGATTCTCCCCTTCTGCAGTGTAACTGATGCATTCCATGCAATGCAGCACATGCAATCAAGCATTTTATTACTGTGCAATGCTATGCAAGCATGGTATACACAGTGGCCATGTGTCCATCCATCCATCTATCTGTCTGTCTGTCACAAGTCCGAGTTCTACCAAAATGGATAAACACAAAATTACATAAGCAATGCTGCACAATAGGCTAGGGAATCTAATTTTCTGATGCCAAAAATCTTGACAAAATTTCAATGGGGATCACCACCAACAGGGGTGATAAATACAGATGGGTAGGTTAAAATAGGTAATTTTTGACCAATATGATGTTGTATCTCAGAACCAGTGCAAGACAAAGACATAGTTACAATGGAAGACTGATAGGAACTCTCATGCACTCTATTGAATGGTGCCATTGCCAATAACCCTGAGTGACCCCAATCACCCCAAAATTACCCTTATTTTGACGTTTTGGGTCTTTGTTCATCTTTGGAAAGGTTATGATTACATATAAATCATAAAGCACAGATAGCCTGTAATTGCAACTGTTGTATACTGAAACTGAAGGACTTCTCTATGTCACATGCAGTAACATGCTGCAAAAGTAGTAATGTCTTAGAAATGGTGGAAGATAAAGACATGGTTACTACAGAACACTAATAGGAAGTAACATATGGCCTACTGAATTTTGCTATTTCTGATAACCTTGAGTGACCTTCAAGGTCACTATTGCGAGCCTTTTCCGGTGCTATTCCTTGTACAGTTGTGCAGCAGTTGACATGATTGCAAATGACACCGCGTGTCCCGTGGTACCTCTGAGATAGCTGAGCATCTTGTGTTTATACACTAATACATGGACGTGACTACTAACACTAAACACTAAAGCTCAGCAGAAGAAAGATTGATTGTATAGCATTCTACATCATATTAGTATAAAATACGAAAGTAGCATTTCTACAGGCTGCAATTATGACTGTGTCAAGCAAACACACAAACTCCACAAGTAAGTAAGTAAGTAAGTAAGTAAGTAAATGTCGATTTATAGAGCGCGATTCCGTATAACACCTCTAATGCGCTAACGCTTAGTGTCCGGCGAACAGATACGTTTTCAGGTCCCGCCGAAATTGTTCGGAGTCAACACTTGGATCGCGCAGATGATTGGGCAGTGAATTCCAAACTGTT
>Ga0209780_1004739_pt1 | contig 10557 bp, 4 predicted proteins | sample WorMetexBAHAMAS2_FD_187384 | JGI IMG/M metagenome (GOLD analysis project Ga0209780, IMG submission 187384) | Marine gutless worms symbiont microbial communities from Max Planck institute for Marine Microbiology, Germany - Inanidrilus exumae... | ecosystem: Host-associated > Annelida > Digestive... | reverse complement strand
GCGCTATTCAAACTTGACTGCCCTGCAGCGCGACCCGCATCAGTAGCGACGGCTGATGAAACATTCGTTGTGCGCCACACTGTGTTCGCAGAATTAGGCTAGCCCACCTAGCGTAGTTTGGCCTTGCCCGTCACAAAGTATCGGTAATTTGATATCGACATTTCTAGCCATAAAACGTATCGGCGATACCTTATCGATACTTTTTTCAAAAGTATCGGCGATAACTCTATCGATATTGATAAAGTATCGGCGATACTTTATCGGCGATACTCGATACTAACAACCCTGATTAAAACAAAACGAAACACATAGCCAGACGTTCTCATAATGACGTAGTTTAACCTTTTAGACGACGATGCTTATCAGTGGATAGATAAACGTGTGCACCAAGGGACCATTTTACTGCATAGTCTGGATATCTGGTCCAGTATGCCAACTTTATATCCCTTATATGGCATGAGCATTTTTTGGAACAAGACAAAACATGGGGCGTGGTGGAACTGTGGGACCTAGGGTTAGGGTTATTAGGTCTTGCCATCACGCCCCATATTATGTACCAACCCGCATTTTTTGATGAAACACTGACATATACTATTGCAGTTAACAATAACCAACATCACAATTGGCAGGGTTTCTGTTTTTTGACCACCCTTTGTTAGCAGGATAACCCAAAAATTATCGGATGATTTTCACGAAATTTGGAGAATAGGTAGACTACTGACCACAGAAGAGTTGGTTTCATTTCAAGTGATCCAGAACACGCTCTGTTATCGTGGGTATCACACATTTACCAGTTGGTCAAACGTAATGATACGAGAAGGTACAAAAATTTCCAATTATGCCGCTGCTTTCACTTTTGTTTACTAAACATAAGTAACATATGCCTCTCATTAACAACAATGTGCCAATTGCAATGTGGCATGATGGAGGTATGCACTCCACTGAGTGCTGTCCAGTGCACTCTGCAGTGGAAAGAGTTGATGCAGTCGTTAACAATATCATACAAGCACTGGTGCAACCACTGTTCTACTGCAGTTCGAGTGGAACTGATGCAAGCCCAGATAGCACGACAATCGACTTCACAATCGACGTGAGGAATGCGAACTAAGGCAATTGTGCCCAGTCAATTGGCGTCTTGCCCTGCTTAACAAGAAGTTCATTGCAGCGCGAGAAATGATGGCAACCAAAGAATCCACGATAAGCCGACAGAGGTGAAGGGTGGACTCCAGAGAGTATGTGATGTTTCTTCTATCACAATAAGAACAGCACGAATAATCAATGTATCAGTTAATACACATCAATAGCTTTTAAAAAGAAGTTAATGCAGTATACCATGAACAGCAATGCGCAGAATCACTCATCTTGGGTTTAACCGGCCTATTTTCTCACGCTTACCACAGAATTACTCAGTAATTCTAGACCCATTTTTATCAAGTTGTGGAAAGGGGAACATGTCTGTATAAGAAACAGCTGACCAGCTTTTGTGATTATGTGTTTGGGTTTATGAAATAGAAATAAGCTGCATCATACATATGCAAATTTCTAGAGAGAGCAACAGTGGGCTTTCTGAAGTTCAGACAACAGTCCTGATGATCAACCAACAGTATCAAAGCGCAGAAGGCAAACATGGATCATGTCAACGTTAGATCATGTTAGTGTATGTCATCTAAAAGTATGCTAGTACATTTAATGACCATCCTTATGATGTACATTTGCAGATGCACTGGTAACACTTTAGCAGACAGACTACAAAACAACAATGCATAAGTTGAAATTCTTCTTCTTCTTCCATATGCTTCAAAAACCATAATTGGTCAGGCAAGCAATGGCTTCATCATCAGCAAAGTGTAGCTGAGACATGCCACCATTTAACTTCGTCAGAGGACGAGTCGACAATGTGAGACATGGTTTGTTTCTAACCGCAGGGACACACATCAGTGGAAATGAGGGCAGTCTACACTGGTCTACACACAACTTACAACAGTAATGGTGAACGTCTTACATTCAAAAGTACAGATACAGTCGACTACAGCAGCCACTTATATGCGCTATGAGCCAGAAGCACTTGCCTTGTTGATGCAAGCACCTTTCTTCTGAGCATACGAGCCCCACAGAATGAATACGGTGCCATCCGTGTGCTTGTTTAGCCAGGCAATTACTGCATCAGTAAACTGCTCCCAGCCATGATCCTTGTGTGAGTTGGCTTGATGTGCACGGACAGTCAGCACAGCATTCAGCAGCAACACGCCTGCGAGAACATCAAGCATCTCTGTGTCAATCACGTCGCACGTAGTGCAACTGTACAGACTCGTTATTCACTGATATGATACTTGCAGTAAATTCACCGATTATATGTCTATGAATAGCTTATACGTGGCTCTACGATTATTTCACTTACAGTGAAATGTCAGAATAACAACGCAGGTTGAAGGCACGAATAGAACCGTACATAAAATTACAACAACACAAGAAATACAATCCTCTAAAGCATGTCAGTATTGTATTTTCTTTGAATTACAAGTAGCAAAATTAAGGTATAATGGAAAAACCAGTTTCAGGACAGACGGGCGGATGCCAGACTGTTACATTACGCTTTCTGCTATAGATACAGCCAGGATAAAACAGCATAAAATAAAGTTTCCAGTGATTATAAATGACTGAAAGACCTTGTTTGGCCCAACCAATCAAACAGCCATGTTCAGGAGTGACAAAATTCTCCACATCGTTGGACAACTCTTTAAACATGTTCTCCAAACTGAAAAATTACAACACATTGCATACATGTAATACAAGTACAATACAAAAACTAACTTATGCAGTGCATGCTACAAGTTCGTACACACTGCCAGCTGTCTGTAAGACGACAGCACTTGAAGCATGCAAAACAAAGCCAGGGCTAAAAAATTCCAGGATCTGCAACAAAATATATTGAATCAGCACTATACAAAGACCACAACTTTACTGAATTGGTCACAACTAGTTAATTACTGTAAGTCACCAGACTGATGGTCCATTAACACAACAATTCCTTACTGCCTAGGTAAAGCAAAAAAGCTGCCTAAGCATCTTATCAGTGATGGTTTGGCATAGTGATAATAGCACTGGGCTCAGCAATGAAGTTACTCTTTGTCGACATAAACTAGTTACTTTTTACAACCTAAAAACAACATATTTTTGTCAGCATTTCGACCTCCAATCTGAGGAGGTCTAATCAGGTCTGCCCCCTTCCCCTCCAATAAACAGCATCTGAACTTTGACTCTGATGATTGTCTGGAGGTTAGAATTAATCAAACTGTTCTGTGCTGTATTGTGTACGATAGTTGTGCACTGTGATATGCACACACATGTGAACAGTTCTTAAATTTGTGTGCTGGTTTAAATTTCTTTTCTGTATTTGCTTAGGTTTACCATCTATGTCTTTCTGATTAGCTTATTCCCATGTATACTAATTTTGTTGTGTTGGGTTTAGTTTCTTCAGTGCCAAGCCTAGCGAATAGCTGGGAAGATCGCCTCCAAAACGATCTATTCTGTGTCGAGTAGGATGTAAAACCTTAATTCAATCAATCAATTATCGGAATCAACTTCCAGTTTCTGACGTCAGCAAGTAACTTTTCCAAAATGTGGCTCAGTTGGTAGCTCCCCTCGTGTTGATTCATGTTCTTGCTCTTCATGATCCTTACTGCCTCTATGTGAGTCTTCCAGTCTTGTCTGACTCGACTGATGACCTCAACTATTACATGATTATCGTGCACACGTGATCGAGATTGCAGATTCGTTGCATATACTTGCTGCCCTGTCTTTTATACTCTGGTAAAGGCTCCTGTAATACTCTCCACTTCTTTATGATGCTCTTTCATTCTCGTCTCAAGTAGTCTCTCAGTTTCTCCAATGTAAACATGATCAGTTCTTACAAGGTATTTTGTGTATCAGTTCCAACTTTTCATCAACCCAATCCTGTCTTTTGGATGCACTAGTATGAGGTTTCATGGTTCTACAGATCCTGTAGGCTTTCAGAATTCTGGTAAAAGCTTCAGAATTCTAGTAAATACCTAATTTAAACCATACGTCAGCAACAGTTGGACTGATCAAGATGACAGACGGCCGGCACTTTAAAAACTGAAATAGATAGATCCCTTCAATGGTTCGACCGATGGACATGAAATTTAGTGTGACAATGCACATTAACCCTCTTAACCCTACCGGCTGTTAAAATTTCAAATTTGTAAAATCCAATATGGTGGATGGCTGCCATAATAAAAATAGTTAATTCACCATATCTCAGCAGTGGTTTGACAGATCATCCCAAAATTTGGCAAGGTGATGCAAACTGGCCCTCTCAACATATCTGTCGTCAAACACTTGAATGTTAAAAATCAAAGACGGCAGACGGACACCATATTGAAAACAGTTGAATAACCATATCTCAACAATGGTTCGTCCTATCACCAGGAAGTAAGGCATGGCAATGACATTGCCCCAGTGAACTTTACTATGCCGGCCCATACACTACACTTACTATTTTATGTAATAAAAATGCAGAAATTATTAAAACAATACTGGCTTCAGTTTCTCTTCACTGTAAAATCAGCTGCTTTAAAACAGCAAATATCAAAATGTTATCCGCAAATTCAAAGTACAGAAGCCACCTTTTACATTTATGACAGGCCACTAACTAATATAAATGAGACAGCTAGCTTCCATGCATTGAATATGTGGATAAAATTTTGACATTTGCTGTTTTAAAGCCACGGCTTTTACAAAGAAGAGAAAATGAAGCCAGTTTTGATTTCATAATCTACAACAGTACTGAAAACAAGAGTGAATAGCTTCAAAAAAAGCAAACAACAACAAATAGAATGTAAAATGTTTATTTAACGTTGTTTCACTGACCTTGGAGGCTTTGCTACATTCTTCTGCACACTAAATGAGAGACCTTACACACAAACACAGCTGCTCAATAACATTTACAAATGACGTATGTCATTTAATAATGACATATAGGTCATTTAACTATTTGATAAATGCAATAACAAAAAAACACTCTTGAATCCTTTACATTGGGGCAATCTGTATCATATTCATCAAAAAATAAATTATGCATCAATAAATAGCTAAGCATCAATGATAATCAGTTTTACTTAATAATGACAATAACAATGTCCAAAGTAATTTGGCAAAAGGTCACATCGCCATCTTGTCACCCCTATCTGAGCGAATGCATTCGTCTGCTGCATGGGCTGGGCAGGCACATTCGCCAGTGGCAGCAGACGAGCAACATAGAATGCACTCATGCATAGGTACGTTACTATAAACCGGCACATGTCCCCCTCAAAAATGCCCCTTCACATGGGGGATCTGGATCCTCATCAAATATATAGTACCTTGGGCTCACAAGAGTATGCCCCACAAAAGGCATCTCTATCGGATCAGCCATTTTTGCACAGCTTATCTATATGCCCAACATACACACAGACAGAGAAACACACAGACTGACATCTGTACCAACAAGCCGCATCTATGCACTGCATGCACACAACGTGGCCTAATAATAAATAAATAGTTGCAAAGGTCACTACTGCTCTCTGTACAGGTAAGGTGCAGGTGACATCATATGTCTCCTTAACCAAACTTATAGCGGGTGGAACATCATTTCATCCAATCTTTACCAAAATGAAAAGAAGCAATTTGAATAAAGTAAAGGTACTTGCAAATAATATTTTTTTCAGTGGAATCATGCCATGAAGCTTATTAAATAAGACAAAAATGGCACATACAGTGAAGTTCTTTTTACACCTTATTTGCATTAACAGTAACTAGTATATAAATAATAAGTGATAATAATCAGGTAATTAATCAAAAGAGACAAAAATTACTCTGGTGTTATTGTTACTAGCAGAAATGCATCAAAAGTGATACCTGAAGTAAATTAATGTGCATAATGTGGGTAAAATTTTAAACCCAGTTTCTAATTGTTAGGGCTGTCAACAATAAATATTTCTTTGATGATTAATTATGGCTGCTATTACAAAGACCTGGCGAAATTTAAACAATAACCATACCATGTGCCTGTCTGATACCATGGTAGGGATCTTGACCAAGAATCACCACTTTTGTCTGTACACAAAATAATTTCATATCGATCTATCATATGCAGCAAAAAGTTAAAACTAATTAATAATGAAAACGTGTCTAACTTCACTGAAATATGCTTACATCTACACTAAACTAGTATGAAATATGGCACCTATCAAACGTATGCTCAGCTTTTATATACAAAAATGTTGCTCATGCAACACTGTAAAACCAACATGGAAACACAATCTGATATGTCATTCTGTCTATACCATCTGCTCCGTGAAAAACACCTGTTCAAGAAACAACCATATGCAACTCACATCTGTAATGTCAGTCATACGTGTCCATGCAAACACTTCATCAGCAGGTGGATAAACTGTGTGTTTCATTCGTTCCTCGTCCACAAATCTTGCCAACTTCAAACAAATAACAACCACAAACTACGTTTGATCACAGAGTCATCATTTGGTGCATATTGTTAGTAACAAAGTCCACAATCAAATACACATAAAATTATGTAATTATGTACTTAGAGATGTAGTAAGCAATAATGTCACAAAAGCCCATCAACTGGCATCTCTCACACTGTGCTGTTTCAAAAGTAACTAGAAACTGTACGCAGCAACCACCATTCACTGCAGAACTGTCAGGATGGTCAGCTATACCCCACACTAAAATTGGCATGCAAGACCGAACACATGCTATATGCACAAAACACTGACAACCTCAATTTTGGCCAAATTTTGAACTTTGGGGGCTCCTGTGCCCACCCTTTCACTGATCGGGCCAAATCTGGCATGACAGAGTGGCCCCTTGGTATATTGCACCATGCCAAATTTTACCTTAATCAGTATATAATGTCACCCTGGTTGCCCCTGCGATTTTATCTTCCAGGTTTTCCAACAGCAAATCTATAGGGATAAATGGCATGTGTTTTTACAGGCCAAATGCCTTTCATGTCACCCAACCAACCATATTAAAGTACAGAAGGAAGGTGAAAGCACTTATCCCAATTACAAAAAAATCACCCAGTGGCATTATCCTTTCTTGCTACACTGAATTCTCAAGAAGGGGATAATGAACTTCCTTAATATTGGCTCTCCAACTCCAGTATCAGAAAATACATAATTATACCTGCTGAAAATATGGCTTAGCAAATTCTGGTTCCAAGGCTGTATACCACGACATCCCAAGATTTGTAACAAGACCTCTCGTTTGTTTGTTAGTCAGCTTCATCATAGCAGCAAGTCGATTTTCTGTAACTTTCTGTTTCAGCTCTGGACTAAAAACAACATTGGAATTCTGAGCAGCCAGTACATTAGCTTCACCTGCGACAACCTTCTTCTGATCTGGAAGACTGTTATCCTGACATGTAAATAACAAACAAGCTCAACTTTACACACAGTCACCAACTTATTTCCATGTTAATTTGTTAATCTGTATAACAGAAATGTACTTGCAATACAAACTCGTGTTAAATTCTGAACATTTTATCACAATATTTTTCTAACGACATTCGAAAAAGAACACTGCAATCTGTATTCGATTCATTTCAAACAAGTAATCTACACAACAGTGGATATCACACCTTGTATCCAGCAGTTTGCTGCAGTTACCACAGCTTGCAGCAGAATAGTAAAAAAAGTAACCAATGAAGAAATATGATGCACTCGAATGCCAAACGGTTTCAAAATTTCTGTTGTCGGTTGGCTTCAGTAGGTTTCAAGAGAAAAAAACGCAGCTTCAGTTTTTTTTAATAAAAGCATCAAACTTCCAGTGTTCGTCATCACTGGATGTCGCGAGAACGTCACTGCCGCCAAACTGGAAATACTCAGTGCCTTCAAACATTTCAGTCAGATCTATGCCAGCCACCTTGGCGCCTGAGCTGCATGGCGGTCGGTGAGGTGGGTGGTCATCCGGCAGACGGCGTCGGGCAGGAACTGGTGGCCAGGTCCATGTCTTTTGAGCGTGCAGTGCCGTGTGGTCAAGTTGAAGGATGCAACAATAAGAGGCCTGCATTCTCCCCCTCCACCAAAGTGGATATAACAGCACTGTAAATTCAGTGACTGGTGAGTGACGAGCCACAAAAGTCATGCTAGTCTTAGGGCAATAATCAGTATCCACGTCTCCATCACGATGTTTCGGCCTCCCAACGGAGATGCTGATCATAATACTGCTGATAAGATCGTAGACATTCAAACGCATGTGAACACAGGAGATGGTCTCAGGAATTTAGCTTTGCTAATGCTGGACGTATCAGCACTGTCGATGGCATATGCACTCCTTGATGGTGTAACTGTAGGCCTATGCACGTCGTTAACAAAGTGCGTACTACGTCGCCGTCGACGATGTAGCCATTAGTAGTCTGTCGACAATTTTTTTAAGTACCCGTGTTCTAACGTTATCAATCGCAGTCGACCACATTGAAACGTGTTAGTAAGAATGCTGCTTTATACTCACCTGTCACAGTACGTCACATTCACGTGTTTGCCTCTCTGCGTACGTCGACCGAAGTGTTAACTGTAGGCCTATAGCGGACGTGGTATGTGGGTGGCAGTGCGGCACAGTTCAGTGGTGCGGTCTGCAAGAGAGCGTGAAAAGTTGTATTGTTACATAATTAAGCCCACTGCATTGAGTGCAGGCTTTGTAAATGAGTCGGCAATGCCGCTGTGTGAAGCTAAGTCAACAGTCTGTTGGCAGCCTCCTGCTGTGAGTGAACATCAGACGCCGCAGATTGAGTCAACTGACGTCAATTAACGACGGCTGCAACTGCAGTCGTTCCTGGGCGGTGGTCTTCCCACTGTATACAGCATGCAGTCAGCGATGGTGCTCTGGTATTCTTAATAACTTATTCGGCAAAAATTACTATCTCTTGACCATTTCTTATGTCAAAATCTAAAATGTCATGATGATCTGTACCTCCCAAAACTTGACTCCATCTGCAAACAAGCTAACAGTAGTTGTGCTTTTCTTTCCCGGAACCCGAGTTCTTGCACCAAAGATACTCGTGACAACCTACAAAACCTACGTTAGGCTGACTGTCAAGTATGCTTCCACTGTCTGGGATCCCAACACCTGCAGGAACATCAACAAGCTTAAACAGGTCCAACGTCACTCTGCCCGATATGTCACAGGCAACCGAGACTATAAATGCAGTGTGACCAGAATGATCCGAGACCTAGGATGGCCAATCGAGCAACAACATCGCCGAAACAGCCGCTTGATTCTGATGTACAAGATCATTAACCACCAGATGAACACTGCCTTCTCATCTAAATGCAGCCTGTCGCAGTCTATTACCACAGGTCATGCCTCCCGTACTGTGCAGCCACAATGCAGCTGCGCTGCATACACAAACTCCTTCTTCCAAGGACTGGAACGTGCTACCTATTGATCAATTAACATTCCATACCGTTGACACCTTCAAGAGTTACCTGAACACCAACTCATCGACTCAGCATTGTTTTTAACCTCATAGGATACGATACGGTAGATCAACGTACGCTCAAAGGCTGACGGGATGGCCAGCTTAATCTAGCGCACGGCCCTGACACGAACAAAATAAGGGCTACTAACACAGTAACGATACCTCTGATTTATTTTCATCTCTCTTCCTTTTGAGAGGTGGCGTGCACTCCGAAGTATCGTCACAAATACTGCCGGCGATCTTTAGACGGCCTTCAACGCTGGAGGACTGTCGCTTAAAGAATGCATTTATTTTCGACTGACCAATCATGCTAACAACTATTATATTTTCATACGTATGATTTCTTTTAGCGTATAGTACAATATAACGTATAACGTTCATCTAAACACTAAAATCTAGAAATTATAGACAAATATCGCGCCACCAAATGTAAACATATGCAACAAAGAATATTAATACAGATGTTAGTAAGCAATAAAAGCACGACCTGAGTCCAGATTAGCGAGTAGCGACAAATTAACAGCAATTCAACCAAGTATTAAGCAAAGTAGCAAACGACGATCAGCTACCACAGAGGTACCGCGCGACGCGCTATGTTAGTAAATTTGTGCTATGTTTCACGAGGTATGGGAGTTAAAAAGGTTTTAAACAACAAAAGTGACCTTTGGTCCTAGAAGCACTTTTTCTCATGCCACGTTAATCTGTACGTTTCTAACTAAAGTCATTCAAGCTCATTGGTAATGATGCCATTCGATAAGCCACATACGATTTCCTGTTAGTCTTCCATTGCAACTATGTCTCTATCTTGCACCGTTTCCGGGATATTATCAGTGTCACTTATTTGCTAAAAGTTAAAGAGGTCACGTGAACACATCCTTTCGTGGTAGTATATCATGCATGCACGCACATGATGCACTACTCCTGTCAGTCCTACCCCACCTCTATTTCTCTACCTAGGGGTGGTCCGTTGGAATTTCGTCGAGATCTTTGGCATCAGAAAAATCGAGTCCTGGGCTATCGTATGGAGTTGTTTGCATGATCCTCCATTTAACCGT
>Ga0209780_1004738_pt1 | contig 10557 bp, 3 predicted proteins | sample WorMetexBAHAMAS2_FD_187384 | JGI IMG/M metagenome (GOLD analysis project Ga0209780, IMG submission 187384) | Marine gutless worms symbiont microbial communities from Max Planck institute for Marine Microbiology, Germany - Inanidrilus exumae... | ecosystem: Host-associated > Annelida > Digestive... | reverse complement strand
CAAGCCGTTGAGCGAAGTAAAGCCGGGAATGGTCAGGTAGTCCGTGGAGTCAGTCCGATAGGTAAGGAAAAGGCCTATGGTGGAAAGGATTTGCCAAAAAGCCAAGTCTTAAGTTCGGAATGAAAGACTGAAGTAGTGACAGATAGTGGTGATGGTGGAGAAAGTGGTGGTGATGAACTGCCATGTGCAACAGAAGGTGAAGGTGGGGAAGAGTTTGCACGACGTCGCTTTCGACTTCGCGTCTAGCGGAAAGTGTAATGTTTCGGTTTGGCGTCCGTCTGTCCATCGACTCCATCCGTCCGTCTGTCTGTCTGTCCCGTCTTTTTCTAAAGTTCATAGGGCACGCGGCGCATACTCAAAGTTACTCACCAGGGGGCAGAACGAGACGCGGTCAGCGTACATTTCCGTCCGAGTATTACGAGGACGGAACTACTCGTTAATATTGCAGTTACTGCAATATTTTTGGTTCATATTTTTTTGCAATATTCAGTATCAGTGATTTTTTTCTGGACGGATTCTCACGCAGTGACACATTTTGCCACAACTCAATGTAGTTGCGAATGCGGCTCGCGCAGTCACGCAATGGCCAGTGATTAATCAACGGAACCCTAAGGGCCTATAAATTGCCTAATGTAGTCCGACGTCGCCAGTCGGACTTCGTTTGGTCCCTTGGGGTGGTCTGTTGCGGCTAGTCACGCAAATCATTGAATTAAACACAAACAAGATGAATGGGCCAAGTCGCATAGTCGAAACAAAAAACCAGTGATGGCAAACGAGGCCAAATGCTCAACACTGAGACCAGATTTAGTCGTCAAGATCGACACCGAGACCAACATTTTGGTCTCGAGAGCAGTCTTAATGAATTGTCCTTCGTAGCGTTGAACTACGATTGGAACAAGTATGTCCGCCTCATAACACTCGGACGTAAATGTTAGCTGGCCGCATCGTGTGCTGCCGCCTGGTGAGTCACGTTGAGTATGCGTCGCGCATCCTATTCAGGTTAGAACAAAGACGGGACAGACAGACGGACGGACGGACGCCAGACAGTTACATTACGCTTACCGCTGGACGCGGTCACCGTAATGATCAGCATGGTGTCGTTAGGTGTGAAGAGAAAGAAACGAAGAACAGCAGTCGCCTCCGTTCTCGATGCCGCGTATCATCGGCTGCTACTGTCCCATGCAGCATCCATGCACAGCCAGCAGGACACATGGACGTCGCCTGCTGCTGCTGCTGCTGCTGCTGGCACGAGCTTCTCTCACGTCGGCTGGCTCGATACTGGTCGGCCGGCGTTAGAGCCGCACCGGGCGCATTCGAAACGACTCAGTCTCCTAGATCCGGACTAGATTCGCAGATGCATAATGTTATTATAACGCTGCGTGTAAGTAAAATAAACAAAGCAATGGACTGCCATATTTGTCGTTCCAGTCGACTATAATAAGTGTACACTATGCTCCACATAAACTGTCGATGAGCATTCTATCAAATCTTGAGCAATGCAAATAAGTTTAGCAGTGTTTATTCACAGTGATAGGTAAAAGTTAACTAAAAAGTTACTAGCTAATAATTTAACTATTTTTTAATTAGACAACTAGTTTTAGTTAAAACCACAGTTTAACAAAATTAAAAATTGTTGTTAACTGAATATTTAACTAAAAAATTAGTTAGATGTATTTATTGCATTGGCATCTTGTTATGTATATTACTAATTTTTATTACAAGGCTATAATACTGAAGTTTTAACTTCTGTGGCAATTGAAGCAATCAGTTTACTTACTGTTGCGTGCAACAAATGAGTTTAGTTCCATACTTCCATGGTGTTGGGTTTTTGATTCATTGCATACTACGTTATTTCCGGTTAAGAGTTTTGCTGCCAGCAGCCTGCTGGACTATCCGGCTGTTGCTGATGCATTCAGACAAAGCAACATAGCCATGCTGAGCTCAGCAACTGTTGAGCGTCTGTTTAGTGCAACTTCACAAGTGCTTACACGCGCAGATGCCGGCTGGCTGATGAGACAATGGACAAGCTAATGTTCATTGTTTAAAAGTGGAAATGACTTTACAGATTGAAAGGTTTGTTCTGGGGTGCTTGACTAATTAAAGACATCTTGAGATAACTGTTGCCAGAGATTTTTAAAATCTAATAATATCTGTCGTTTTTTTTAACAGATTTATACTGTACATTTATAGTCATGGATAAAAAAGTTGGAATTAGTTGGGTAAAAGTTTAACTAAATATTTCAGTTTAGTTAACTATTTTTGAAAAATAGTTAGCAACTAAAAGTTTAACTAAATTTTTAAAGTTAAAATTTAGTTTAAGTTTAACTGAAAAAGTTTAGTTAGTTGCCCATCACTGTTTATTCATTGGTGAATTCCCCACTCACCATTGCTCAAATTATTGTAGGGGGCTAAGATCCTGTATTTGTTCTCCTTAACCCAAATTCTGGTGTCAATACGATCATTTTCCAGCACCCTACTCCCTGGTCCTACGCATCTCGCGGTAATTCAGCCACATGACTCTGAAATTAATCCAATCAGCGCATGTACGAATCAAACTACAGTTAAAAAATAAGAAGTAAATCGGAGCGTACACGTCAATGTGCCTTATTTGTTTCTGGTATGAATATGGGTACTCTCTCGCCACCAGCATCTTATGATAATCCAACGGCGCCTGTGGGAATCGAATCGACGGATGAAAATCGGACACAATCGAGCGGTGCACGCGCCTCACTAGCAGGCATCGAGGCGTTTACTGGGCGTCATGAGCGTCGTCGACGCAGCTGCTGCAGCGGCTGCTGCTAGTGCACCGCTGTTTTGATCAGTCGATCGTCGGACAACCGTCACTGCAGCGAGCGAGCGAGCGGCGAGTAGTACGGCATCGCGGGACGATACACAGCGAACGCTTGTCAGTCGACGACCAACTCATCACGTCGCAGTGGTCGTCGTCCACGTGACCTTTGACCCGACCTCGTTGTCCGTATCACGAAACAAGTGTGTCGATCGCTGGAGACGACGGCGGCGGCCGAGTGCGTCGTGAGTACCGGGTGACTGGAATGTCGCGCGCCCTCGCCGGCACGTCGCCGTCGGTTCTGCGTCGCTACGTCAACGGAGGAATTCTGGATCCGAGCGAGTCGGAGGAGGCGACGACCGGCCTCCTGCAGGCCGGTGCTGCCGGCGACGACGACGAAGATGCCCTGACGCCGAACATCACGTCGTCCACGGTGGTCCAGACGTCGACGGCGGCTCCTGGCGGACGTCTGGAGGCGTCAGGGACCGAAGTGAGCCTGCATGGTCGACCGGCGACCACGGGGCCAGCGCCGGCCAGCAAGACGTTGTCGACCGCATCCATCCGCAGCGCATGGAAACTGAAATATCAAGACTTCCTGCCAGACAAGAAGCACGGACGTTCGTCCAAGTGGAATCCGTCCTCGTCCGAACAGTTCCAGTGAGTCGGCTGAGCAATCAGTCAGCTTTACACTCGTGTCTAGTCATATTAAACCCCGCCCACACCATAGACAATGGCGAAGCAACATTGTCGAATGCTACAAAGTCGAATGTTGCTTCGACAAAGTCGGACGTTGCTTTGACGTTGTTGCTGGTGTGGACGGGGCTTTACACTTACAACGAGGATAATTATGTCTCACAAGTCGCCTACATGTCAGTGTCAGATTTGTCTGGATGTATTGCTTGGTGATATCTGAAAATGATCAACAGATGTCAAAATACATGCCGAAATCCGTGGTACTTTACACCATTGTGGGTGAAAATCGGGTACTCATTACCCGTATTTGGAACCGGGTCTATAGTAAATTTTGGAACAGTGTATATAAATGACAAATGCGACTGAAATAATTGGACATAGACTCAGCTGGGCAGGTCAGCGTATAGCTCTATTTCATTTTGTACATTATGTTCGTAATAAACAAACTATATATACGTCGGAGTCGAGACGGAAATGCAAACCTTCTCGGCGGTTTGAACACATAGTGGTTTATCGTTTGCATTCTGTGACAATTATAGTTTACACGATCACACTTCACGCCGACCGGCTGTGATATCGATAATATTCAGTTCTCATCGGTCTATTTTTTGTCGATGCAAAAGAAATTCAGAACTAATTGGAAGTCGGATCAGAAGCACTAGTCGTATACGTCAATTATAATGACAGTGGTCGCGACGCACGTCCACGATGCTTTGATGTCAATATTCAAGTGGATTGTCTGCAATAATGTCCCATTAACCACGTACCGCTGCACGTTGATCACTTACGTTACCGACTTGAAGAAGCTTCCACTCACAAGAGTGCAAAACCCACGCCGGAAAAACGCAGCGTGGCTTACGTACACAGCGACGGCAATATTGCGGTCTGTCTGGAAACTCGACATAGACGTTGTGACGCTGACCTTTGACCTTTTGACTCTAAAATAAATGAGTTTCCAGGACTTATCGTGGAACATTTGTATGTCCAGTTTGGTGATCCTAGCTGCATCGGTTTTTGAGATATCGTTCGGAAAAACAAACAGTTGACCCGACGAGCCGGTGATCCCTGAAGCGGTGACCTCTGACCAGAGACACGGTTTCAAGTCTGGTTGACCGATTTAATTGTTCCATTGTAGACAAGAAGCTCCGCTACCGCAGTGCGACCGCGCGACGCGCTGTCAGTTCAAATCTTGCCAACTGCTGCAGAGCTGTACAAAAAATCACATTTGACGAGACATGCTGTAGGTGAGTGACTTTGACGGCCACTCAAGGTTATCGGAATAGACCATATATCACTTCGGACTTCCTATTAGTGGTCTGTAGTAACAATGACTCCATTTGGCACTGACAGCACCGTTTCCGACATAATACCGCATTAACAGTGTACGTGACTACCTGTGACCTCGAGAAGTCCTTCATTTTCGAAAAGAATGTTGACATTACAAGCTACTTGCACTTGTCGATTCATGCTTAAGCTTAAGCATATCTACACTGTGTCTCAAAAAAACAATACGTTTGACTTTTGATTATAACTTTGGCAAATGTACACCAATTTTCAAAATTCTTTCACTGACAGATTTCCACGAAAACTCTCCATCAAATGCACGGACGGACGGACACACGATGGCAGCATATACAGCGCTAGCATAGCATCGCGCGGTAAAAATGGCCCAGGCTTTACGACAATTCGACTCCGGTCATCCTGTTTCATCGAAATTAACTAAACGCAGCCATAACATCAGTATTACCTAATTTCTTTCTCATAATTTCCGCGGACGACAGTGTCACCGATGTTGTTCATGTTGTCGTTGTGAATGCGCTGAACTTTTTCCGAGCTTCTTCGCCATTTTGCGGCATTAACAGGTATCTGACACCGTAACACGTATCAGTCACCGCTTGTTGACGTTATAGCAGAATGATGTGGTGTGTCTACGCAATGAGTCAGTCCTGACGGAAAATGTCAAGTGCACGTAATGTTTGTAGACCCGAGTTATTGCACAGGCTTGCTCCGTCCTCGCCACGTGAATCCTAGTTCGCCGTTGTTTATGTACGTAGCAGTTCGCGGTAGCAGCGTGGCGCGGAGCAGAGAAAAAACACGGCAGTTGACTGTGCATCGGGATGACCGTAAATAATTGACCGGTCCACTCCTAATCTGACCGATTCGCCGATCGAGTGGGCCGACAAACTAGTCGTTCTGGCGATCTATGGCGGCGCCAATCGGCGCACGACCGGGCGTCGCGCGCCCCATCTTGGTGCATGCGTTGAATTATCGATGAAGTGCGCGAGCGCGGCACGCCACCGACCTACAGACAAACTGGCACGCAACGTGACGATTGCTGCCGCCCGGAACGGCGATACAGCGCTCCGCTCGTCGATGTGGTTGGATGATGCGAGCGTCCGTCAGTAGGATTAACGAACCGCCAGAACTGACGCTTGCAGACACGTACTGTGATCTGTCAGCCTCCAGCGTTGTTGCGACTGTCTTGCTAAATCTGCAACAACACTGACGCCAGACGAGGTTCGACCAACGCCTAGAACGCATGCGATACGATGGACAACGGATAATGCGTGTTTAAAAGACTAACGAGTAGCCATGCACTGGCACTCCTCTGTATCAATCAGCACACGAAATTGGAAGTGCCAAAGATATGATTGAGGGCCAAATAAAAAACTGGTCATGTGACAATGGCCACGCCCATTATGGAATAGTTCGTCATCCCAAGGCTAAGACTTGATATATTGTACCTGCTTACTAATTTGGCAAACTCTCACTTTAGCCGTTCCGGAGAAATGATTGCGGGCATCGAAATTGAAAATGGGTAATGTGACCCTGACCACGCCCCTTTAAGTGTGATTTGTCGTCAATATGCTAGGACATGTTATAGCCTACCTGTATGCAAAATTTGATCACTCTACGTTCAGCCGTTCCGGAGATATGATTGGTGCCCACTAGAATTTAAATGGGTCAATTAACCTGACCACGCCCCTTTCAGCGATAATTTGTCATCCATGGGCTAGCACTTGCTATGATCAACCGTCTCTATCTGCGCCCACCTCGAAGATATGAAAAGAGATATAAAAAGTGGAAAGTGGGGTGATTTGGGGTAGTTAGGGTCACCTAAGGTCACTGAAAATAGCGTCATTCGATAGAGCACATACAAGTTCTTATATTCATTTTATTTCACCAATACATGGTAGCGAAAACACACAGACACACACATACATACACACCTACACAAGCACATAAATACATATAAACAAATATAAACGTACAGATATAAATATATACAAATATATACGCACCTTCAAACACATGAAGGCAACTGAACTGTGTAACATCGCAGGCACATTAACTAGAGAGATATAAACTAAATTTAACTTCAAATTTAAGCATACGCTTGGTCCACAAAACACTGGGCAAATCGAAGTTAAAGTACTCTTGACAGCATTTAACCGTATCAGTGTTGCTTGTTTTGAATAGTTTCATAAATAATAGATTGATGACAAAGTCCAAGGATTGTAAGTTAGATTTGGTTAAGGGACAGGCTTCAAGACCATATAAAAGGATTGGGAGACATTTACTTTTGACTAAATGTAGAGTGGCCTTCCATAGTAACTATGTCGCTATCTTGCACCGTTTTTGAGTTATAGCGAGATATTGGTCGAAAATCGCCGATTTGAACCTTCCCCACTTTACTTGTCGTCCCTATTGGGGAGACCCCTGTAGAATTTCGCCGAGATTTATAGCATCAGAAAACTAGACTCCCTGCGCTATCGTATGGCGTTGTTAACGTGATCCTTGGTTTAGCCGTCTTAGTAGAACACCGACTTGTGACAGACAGACAGACAGACAGACAGACACACAATGACAGCAAGTACCGCGCTAGCATAGCTTCGCGCGGGTAAAAATGAACTAAGACTAAAAGCAGATGAATTTCGGACAGAGTCCATGTCTCTGAAGGGAAACAGTCTGCGGTCGAAATGATTTATTTAAAAAAAGGAAACATGAAGTGATTTTAAGCTTAGAACAATAAGGCTGTATTGTGTGGAACGACACAATACAGTATTCGTCCGAAGCGGTCCGCCATCCGTGCACAAGCGGTTTACTTCCTGCTGTCGACGATGCCTAGTGTCACGCGCCTGCAACTGAGTGATATCAGCGTTATCTGCCGCGTTACTTATTTTCAGTTTCCAATTCAGTCTGTTTCAGTCTGCTTTTTGTCCATATATCGGTCGCCATTTAGCACCAGCACTGCGGCGTACTATTGGTTTTAATACGCAATATCGGACATCGGATGTTGCCGAAAATTTGGGTAGGTACGTTTCCTGTACGTAGTGCATAGCACAGAGAAAAGACTGAATTGATTCTAACGGTAAAAATGGAAACTAAACATCCCGTAGTGAATTTCCGGCGATCTGTAATCATTGCGGAGTTATGACGGCCAGAAGTCGCAAAACCCGTCAATATTGTCAGCAATTTTTGCGTTTTTTTAAAAAACGATCCCTTACGGTAAATTTTTCAAAACTCAAAATTTTCACCGCCTTACCGATCGACGTTGTTGAGTTCAACTGTCGTGAAATTGGTCAGACGGGAAATCGGCGCGTTATTTACCCGACCAAAATAAAAGCAAAATTTCGGCTGCCTCTGAAACTGTGGCTACTGCGCGGATCGCGCCTAAAATCTGCCTGAGCCAGCCTCCAACAATGTGCTCACAGTGCTCCAGATTTCATCCAAATCGGTTGACTTTCGGCGGAGTTATAGCCGAACGTGCGATAAGCTTTATTCACCACGAATGGTAGTAACAATATACAAAAACATTATTTGCCCCGTAGAATATTTCCATGATTCGCTCGAAGCTATGTTTCGCTTCGGGCGAATAACAAGTAAAGTTGCTTGAAATAGTCATTATTAAATCTGTATGAATGCCTTTGATGGTCGTATTGCGTGCAGCTGATCTGACAAACAATTGATCGTTTAGGCACGGCTGCGGTGTGGTCTCTGGCGGTCGTTCGATATTCGGTAGGAGGATGGATTAGGCGCTCCGTGCGCTTGTGAGCGGCGAAGATCTACTGCAGCGCGCCTGTCAATCTGTCGCTCAGTCGGTCTCTCCTGTCAAAGAGTTATATTGAAAACTCTGAGGTCATTTAAAGGTGAGTGATTGATAGAAACTAATACACGAGAGACTCACGCCCATCTGTTACGACCGACCGCGACCGTAAAACGTGTAGCAAGAAACTTAACTAGTGAAGCAGATCGTGCGAAAGACAGCGTCAGGAGCAGTTTCAATAACAGCCACTTTTTATACGGCTACCCAGGCCGACGGCAGTTGCGGGGGTACGGTTTTTATCTCCGTTTGTCTGTGTCTCTATTTTTCTGTACGACATCTCCAAAACCGATGCAACTTGGATCGCCAAACTTGACGTAGAAATGTTGCACGATGAATCATGGAAGGTCGTTTATTTTCCGGTCAAAATGTCAAAGGTCAAGGTCACGAGTCACAAAAAAAATTGCTGGCGTAGGTCTTTGCACTCTTGTGAGTGCTGGCTTCTTGTAGCTGTAGCTGCGGTGGTTTGGCATGGCGGTAACGGCGTTAAGCATTCAACAAAGTTGTTCTACGTCGAGTGGTGACTTGTGAGCAAGTTCAATGAGTTTCAGACAATTCAGAGGGATGTGCCTTCCAAGACGGTGTCAGTTGGCGCACCAAACATTGGCTGTAAGTAACCTAGGCCAAGTAGCATAATGTTCGTTATAATCAGTATCATAATCATTGTCGAAAACAACATATTTAACAATCAAAACTTAACGATGCTGTCAAATCACGACAGTGATTCAACATTAGTTATATTATAGTGTTTTGGTAGTTCTCTGTAAGGTACATATGCCTACTGAAATGTGTTAATGTGTCCAGGAAACAGCGAGACCCATAAATCTTTTGCAATAACAGCATCAAACCTGAATTGAATTAAGTACAATTTTACGCTGTGTCTATTTATTCTCTACGCGGATGATATATTGTTGATCTCACTGTCTGTCTTAACATTGGAACATTTATTACATGCATGTGAAATTGAACTGAATAATATTGACATGACTATTAATTTTAAAAATGTCCCGTCTGAAAATTGGTCCGCGAAATGACGAAACGTGTGCCAGTATCGTCAGTTTAGACGGCCATATTATTTCATGGACGAGAGAAATTTGTTACTTGGATGTCTATATGGTCAGCTCCACAGCATTTAAAATGCATCATGCTAAGTGCGATTTTTACCGTGCAGCTGACGCAGTCTTTGGGAAGGTAGGCCGTATAGCCTCTGAAGGAGTTATATTACATCTAGTCAAAAGTAAATGTTTACCCGTTTTACTGTATGGCTTAGAAGTTTGTCCACTGACCAAAACTGATTTAAAGTCGCTAGAATTTGTGATTAACAGATTTTTCATGAAACTATTTCGAACCACTAATATTGATATTGTAAAAACATGTCAGTCGCAGTTTTCGTTTGACCTGCCTAGTATTGTTGTCGAGAAACGTGTTAAGAAGTTCAATAAAAGTTTGACTAAGTCTACACCTTCGTAGCCCAGTTATAGCTCTGATTGATATAGCCTATTATGTAATTTAACATGTGTATGTATTATATTGAAAGTGTTTGTGTTTGCATGCATGTAATGATGTAGTCAAGTCTGATCAAGTTTTCCCCTTTTATTATTATATTTTATTTGTATTTTATTTATTTATTAAACTACCGCATTTTCGTGGTGAAATAAAACAAAACACATTATAGTTTCGTCATGACAGCCGACACCTTAGGCCTGTAACTGCAATGTCACATTTTAAATAACGCTTCCCAAAAGTTGCATATTTTTGCCTGAACGGTGCTATTTTAGAAATTGCACTTTGGTCGCTCAAATATGTAACTGGTTATGAAATACAGAAACAGCAACATCCTAACAGCGATTATAAAATATGCATATTAATCAGTCTGACGTTTCTTGCGGCGATGTTTAGACTAAATGTGGACGTTGCAGTTCTGACGGTTTTGCAACAACTCGGCGTAGCTTATAATTTCTTTTCCCCTCCC
>Ga0209780_1004737_pt1 | contig 10559 bp, 8 predicted proteins | sample WorMetexBAHAMAS2_FD_187384 | JGI IMG/M metagenome (GOLD analysis project Ga0209780, IMG submission 187384) | Marine gutless worms symbiont microbial communities from Max Planck institute for Marine Microbiology, Germany - Inanidrilus exumae... | ecosystem: Host-associated > Annelida > Digestive... | reverse complement strand
ACTTGGAAATTGGTGAAGAAGCATTGTCGTTGTGATACACGTTTGTACTTCTTTTCCCAGAGGGTTATCAACAGGTGGAATAGTCTGTCGCAAGAGGATGTTGATGCCCAGTCTATCAACTGCTTCAAGAGGCGACTCGAGAAAAGACGTACACGGCAGATGGACTTCTTCAAAGACTTATAGTCTACAAGTCCTATCGGCTGCAAGGAATGTATCAAGAAGACGCGCAACAAGAAGTAACGTCTATGCCAGGTGCAGCCGCTCCCGGTAAATACCCGGTAAATAAATAGTAATAAATTAAGCCAGATTACTCATTCAGTGAAGTGATGCTGTAACAGGAAGAACATTTAGGCTGTACAAAAATTCAGCAACAGCAGAAATGTTGAGAGTTTTATGTCTGATGGACTTTTGACTTGTTGGCATAACCTGCACTAAATTTAAACAAATAGGCTTGGGCCAGATAAAGATAAGCTGAAACAGAGAGTAACTTAATTTGTATTACATTTTTGTGCAGCGAAATATGAAATGAAATGTGTGATTTGTTGTTGTTTAACTTAGGTGCACAGATCATAGACTTAATGTTGCTAATTGTCGACATAACGAAGGGCATTCAGACACAAACGGCGGAGTGTCTCGTCATTGGTGAGATCACTTGTGATAAGATGATTGTCATACTCAACAAAATTGACCTCATTGAACCAGCAAAGCGAGCTTCAACGATAGACCGAGTGAGCAATTTTTTTCTATTGTAAACTCTTGCTTCCATGACAATTTACTTTTTACTTTAAGCCTGTGTGGCATAATCGTAGAGCATTCGCTTGCGATCCAAAAGGTGGCGGGTTCGAAGCTCGGCCGGTCCACTTCCAGGTAACAGTCTTGGGCAAGCTGCTCACACGCACGTGCCTCTGTCACCAAGCAGTATAATTTGGTACCGGCCGATGGGCGGTGACGCTCTTCGGCTGGAAAGGTAACCGCAGGCCTGGTGGAAAGTAATGGCAGCCTACCAGCGGGTGGATGGCTTCAAGTCACCTGGTGGCTGACTGCCTGTACATCGGGATTAGCTCCAGGCCCAGCGCTTGGTAACCAGTATGGGAGAACTTTAACTTTACCTTTACATTTTGAAAACACCACATGTCTTATGGGTAACACTGTCGTTGTTTTTGAAAATGATATTGAATTTTAGAACGATGCAGCTGAATGCAGTAAATGGCGCAAATAACATGACACTATCTTCATTAGAAGTAAATTGTCAATAACTGTTGATGGCTACCATCTTCTAGTGTCAATTTATTCAGTTAGACATTTTTCCACACTACATGTAATTATCGATTATGCCCATGGGTTGTAGTAAAATGTAATGGCTGTCAGTCTGATCAATACAGTTATTGGGCCCGATGAATTTCAATGTGATCTAAGAATGCATCTGTTTGCCTGGTTTGAGCATTTTGTTTGTTTTGCACAGTAGTGCTGTAATGCTGATATTTACTTACTAACTTAACATTTTTTTGCTACAAACAGCATTTAATGAGTTGCTGCTGCAACATTTTTCCCACTCAGTCGCCGGTGTCAGAAGCACTGAACGATCAATTAATCGGTCAGAATTTATTTTCTTAGCAATAACACAATTTTACGGTGTATTAAATGCTAGCACTCAAAAGGCTGCCATTGTGCTCATTAAACTGGCCTGGTTCAAAATGTGATAATCTTAGTAGCAAGTGTTCAAGAAGCACTAATTGGTGTTGTTATTCTTTCTTAATGCCAGTTGTGAAATAAGAACCCACTTTTAAATTAGTGCATTACTCACAGCTTCCCGTCAGCATTTCATCACTGTTTATTGGTGACAGGAATGGTATATTTAGCCTTTAAAAGCCCGCTAGTAGTATATAACTTGCCGACACGGGAACCTCCTCGGTTCTCATAGATGAGAATACGGGCCGTAGGGGAATACCGGACGTATCCCACGTGATGAGAATACTCGACGTATACCTAGTGAGAGTTCATGGTACGTAGACTACGGCTGGTATTCTCATATAGTGCTGCAGAAGCGTCTCATTGCATTACCGGTACGGCTGGAACTCTCACTAGGTATGCGTCTGGTATTCTCATCGCGTGGGATACGTCCGGTATTCCCCTACGGCCCGTATTCTCATACGTGACAATTGAGGAGGTTCCCGTGTCGGCAGTTATATACTACTCCCGCTCCGTTTGTCCCCAGAGTTTCTTTTTTTGCAGATGCAGCACAAATTTTAGACAAGAAGACTAATTAAACAACATCTGAAAGCAGCAGCAGCAGACTGTGACACTGTGACAGGTGTATGCAGCTCTGTTTCTGTATCATTGTGTTTGCAGATGACAAAACGACTTCAGAAGACGTTAGAAACCACACGATTTGCTGGTTGTCCAACAGTTGCCGTTGCGGCTAAACCAAGTGGCAACGAGGTGTTGTTTTTCAGTACAGAGCCGTAGCCAGGAGATGGTTAGAGGGACTTAGTCATTGCATGAAATATTTTGAAACCCACCTATAATTATTTCTGGGCTTTACAGATTTGGACTGTTTTTTAGCAAAAACATTTTGCGACCACCTGATTTTGTGTTATGTAACCGAAATTAAGTAAGGCTAGAACCTTTGTCCCTAGACCCACTTATTAGGTCGACTCCTCCGAGTCCACCTAATAAAGTGGGTCTCAAATGTCCGTACGTCCGTCCGTCTGTCCGTCCACAAAAAGTTTCTTCTATTTTAATGAAATTCGGTGTGTAGGTAGAGGTCGTCGAGCGATGCATGACGGTATGCAGTATGACCCGATCCAAGGTCAAGGTCAAGGTCACGAGCCCCTGAAAGTCGGAAATTCAGCCATTTTCAGCGGCTATCTTTTCCCCCATCTATAATGGGCGCTGGCAAATGACCACGGATTGTTAAATTAGGGGGCAATACCGAAAGCTAATGGGGGCCGGATTTTTTTATTTTTATCCTAGTTTTTGTGTCACGTGACTTTGAAGTTGGCAGTAAGTAGGAGTCGACTGTCAGTCCCGTACGGGGCTAATTATCTATTGTTGCACTGCATGCCTTGCTCCTCCGTTGCTACTGTGGCTGAGGGCTACTGCGATCTGTGAGTGTGCCATGAATGCCTGTAGCTGTGGTGTGTGCTAGGCTAACGCTACTAGCAAGTCGCTTACCACCTTCCGACGAGAACTAAAAACATTTCTTTTTCACTCGAGTTTTCCGGACCACTAGTCGCCAATTCACTGTTTCCTCCTGTGTTATATGCCGGTACCTTATTGACTGTGTAAAGTGCCCCTGCGGCGTTCTGCGTGACAGTGTCACTTAAATAAGTACTTTTTAAATAATAATAAATAATAAAGTCTCGCCCAGTGTGACAGACAGTGTGACTGACACACACCTTATGGAAATTAGCAGTATAAGATTAGAAGATTAATGACTTCGATATTTTTTTGCATTGGTGGTTCAGAAATTTAGCAATGCATATGTAATTACCAGCACCGGATGCCATAATTGATTGATTGAGTTCAGGTTTTACGTCCCACCCGGCACAGTGGATGCCATAACCTATAGGCTGCTATGTGTGAACCAGTTATCTGAATATTTATGAGGCTCCACAAATACACGTGAGCCATTGAGCAATTCATTGTATTTTTATTACTGGCCCGCCTACACATGTGTAGGCGGGCCAGACTAGTAACGCTCGCTGGTGACTGTCGTCGTCGTCTGTCGTGGTCTGTAACACTGCACGGCGGGCTTGCAGGCGGCTTCACCCGCGCAGGCCAGGCGATGACGTCATGCGGCCTGCAGTCTAATTATAGCTTTACGGCTGCACGGTGGGCCAGTCGTGTTACGTCCCGTTAGGGCAACACTTTATTTAACAGTATATAGTTACAGTGTGAAAGCAAACTTTACTTCAGCAGGACTTGAGCCAACATTTCACTTTCTGTGAGTAGCCGTCAGTATGACACCATATGTTGTACACACAAACAGAGGAAAGGTGATGGGAGGTTATGTCTTCGCCGGCGTCGGTATGTAGTTAGATTTTAGATATATTGATATAATAGGTATGCTTGTGAACAACTTCCTGGCGCCAATTCTAGTCCGATTGTCACCAAACTTGGTCAGTCATACCCTTGGCCACAGGGGACGAGGTGATTAAATTTTGGAAGGTCACGGTCAAGGGTCAAAGTCGGTGGGTGAGGTTTGCGCGATCTGCTGACCTTCTAGTTTCCTTACCTGTCATGGAAATTAACGTTTGCTCTCTCAGTCTAGATAAATGTTATTCATGCCTCATCTTTTGACGTTTTCTAAACAGTGCTGGAATTACTGGGGGGACGAGGGGGGGATTTCCACTGCGGTTGTGGACCCCATGTAATACACGGCGTCAATGTCTCGGCACTTTCGGCGCCTCGGTGTCGTTCCTCCGCTACTTTTTTCTTAGTTTGACCACTGTTTCTAATTATTTCTTCATTCTGCTTTACTTGACACCCGGCATAATATTACAAATTTTACGAGAGTGTTGCTGTTACTTAGAGAGGTGTTACTTATGTGCATTTAAGCCGTCACCCTCGAGTGAATTGGAAGATGACAGAAGCAGCATCGGCCTGCAAGAACTGATTGATACGCTGTCATCGTGCTGCTATCGGCCGCAGAGAGATGCTGATGGGACGTTTGTGTTTGCGGTTGACCACTGCTTCTCAGTGAGAGGTCATGGGACTGTCATGACGGGGACAGTTGTCAGCGGATCTGTCACTGTCAACGACGTACGTCACTTCACTGTGTTGTCGTTTCCAACTTTTCCATGCACCAGCAATCATGTTAAACAAGTAAGTAAGTAAGTACATTTATAACAGCGCTCTACATCTAAAATAGGTCACTACGCGCCAAAAGTGTCCTGAGTATGATAATTACATTCATATGACACAACCAGACGCAAAAGCTGTACCCTATCGAGTACCTGCTTCGACTGGGGTAAAGGCGGGATTTTCACCTCTGTCGTTTGGCAGGTAACACTGTGATCCCATAATATGGCATGTGAGTTTCCCGTAGCGGTGAAGATCTAAGTTGATGTTAAACTGCTGTACACTGTTTACTTTTGCTTTACTTTTTAATTGCAACGTTTCGTTCTCCAACGGCTAACTTCATCGGGCATGTGGTCACGTGACGTTGACGATGAGCACGTGACCAAAATACGGTCATAAGTAGGTTGTGGGCTCCCCCATCTCTGTTCAGACAGTTGGCCTCCTAGTGTATGTAGATAGACTCTCTTGAGTTGTCGTGTCTTCCGATGACTTTCTCTGTCTAGGATTTTGGCACCGGACCAATCGATGACATGACTTTTTTTCTGCCACATGATCTGTTATGGCTGCCTTGTTAGTGTCTGTTGTACAGTTTTTTGCATCTGATAGTCATATGAAGGTGGCGCAACGGGTAGAGCGTTGGACTTGCGATCAACAGGTCGTGGGTTCATATCCTACTCAGGGTAAAACTGCGTAACAACCTTGGGCAAGCTGCTCACACCTATGTGCCTCTGTCACGAAGCAGTATAACTTGGTACCAGCCAAGGGGCAGTGATGCTCTGCGGCTGGGAAGGTAACCGCAAGCCTGGCGGAAAGTAATGTCAGCCTACCACCGGGTGACGGGCTGACTGCCTGTACATCGGGATAAGCTTCTGGCCCAACGCTTGGTATCGAGTATGGGAAGCCTTTACCTTTTATACCTTTTTGTCATATGAACGTAATATTATCGTAGTTAGTCCAACCTGATGAACGTCTTCAGTAATTTGGCAAGAGGCCGCATCGCCCTCTTGTCGTCCCTCGTGGCTGCAAATGGATTCGTTTGGTCTTGATCACCGTCTGATACGTAGTTCCTTTGATCTACGTCAGTCAGTTCCCTTTCCCTGCAAATGGCATCTCGATCAATTCAGCCGGTTTTGCACAGCTCATCTGTTTGCCCAACACACAGACACACACACTCACACATGGAGACAGACACACAGACCACACTATGTGCGACGTCTGTAGCTATAGGCCACATGTTATGCAGTGCATGCACACGTTGCAGCATAATAATACTAGACCATGCTGACACGCTTTTCTTCCTGTCCGTCACATTGAATTTTTAGGTCTACTCCTCCGAGTCGACCTAATAATAATAAAGTGGGTCTCATATGTCCGTCTGTTTACGAAAAGTTTCTTCGATTTCAATTAAATTCGGTATGTAGGTAGAGGTCGATGAGTGACGCATGACGGTATGCAGTAGGACCCGATCCAAGGTCAAGGTCACGCGCCCTTGAAAGTTGGCAATTCTGCCATTTTCAAAGGCTATCTTTTCCCCCATTTATAATGGCGGCTGGCAAATGACCACTTATTCTTAAATTGGGGCACAATACCTAAAGATATTGTCATGTTTCGAAATTGTTCTAGTTTTTGTGTCACATGACTTTGAAGTTGGCAGTAAGTAGGAGTCAACCGCCAGTCCCGTACGGGCTAATTTATTTTTACTTTACGCATACACACATATCCTGAACTGGCACTAGCTAACTGGGCACTTTGTGCAGCGACTTTTACCTATAGCACGAATAGCCTACGCCGCCGCCGCTGCTTCTGCTACAAACCTGCCGCCCACTGCAACAAATCAACGTAACTCTGTAGACCTGCTGAAGACGCCCAACCTCTCTTGTGATCTCCACCCGGCATTACAGTGTCTGGCGAGTTAATGGTATAGATGACCTTGGTGTACAATGGTCATGCGTTGCAGACTGTATGGTGTAGACTCAATGACTGAACGTAAGGTGATTCATGTTAAGTAAGTTGCTTATTAGTTAAAGTGCTATTTTTGGCGTCATTTCAACGGCGTGAACGCCTGCGTGATCAGATCTGCCTTTCACGAAATTTAACCATGCATTGATGGAAGCACACGACGATAATTTTTGCATGCGATTGTACATAAACTTCTAAGCCAAAGGTGTCTGTATACCAAAGTGCATTCGGATATTCCCACAATTTCCTGGCGATCTTCTGTCGGGACAATTCACAATTTCGGGTAATTTTTGGGGCATGACGTCTTTTCTCTACGTCAGCTGAGCTCTTGTTTAATAACTGCCTTATAGACAAAATGTATGTGTGTTTTTCTCAAAAAAGGAACTTTCATGAAGTGTTGACTGTGAAATTTAATATCGTAAATTATTTATTTATATATTTACTAGAACTGATACTGCTGCTTCTACTACTACTGCATTCAGTTTGTATTTAACTGGACTAAATTGTCCGCAGTACTCTCAGTAACTTGGTTGACATCTCCAAAATGAACCCTCTGGATGCGTGAAGCATGTTTTCACAAGCACTATGCCTTTCCTGTTACCCAGTAAAAAGTGCTAAAGTATTGCAGAAAGACAGTTATTTAGGTATATTTGTAAAGTTGCTGATTAAATTACTAACTGTGCGATGTTTGACTGCAGACGATTGAGATACCGTCAATGAAAGTGACGAAGAAAGTGAAGTCGATTCAGATTTTCAAAAAGTCTGTCGATGCTGCTATCCAGGTTGTTTCGGTCGACGTTTCGCGTTTTATGTGCTTTAGTCATTTAGTTATGCATATTGTGCAGATATTTATGGTGATAGTGCCAGTGCCAAATGGTTAACATGTCACTTCCTGGTGTGTTTCTGATGATTGGTGCTAATTCTTGTATAGCTTGACGCCCTCTTCTCATGTTCCAACATGGAAAGCACTTGCTGGGCCTCATTTTGTCTTCTTTCAGTAATTTTTGTGGAAACGGAAAGAGCTGCCTCCATGTTGCTGCGTATACTGTAAGTGAAGCCGTCTACATGTCTGTTCTTTCTTTCTGCTGTTAGCATCCCATTGTTCGTACTTTTTATTACCTCACTGAGATATTGTAATGCACCATAGGTCTGATTTATTGTGCATGACTGGGCATGCATACATACATACATACATACATCTTTATTATGTAGTTGGCAGAATGCAACAAATTAAGGGAGAAATACAAATACATGCAGTGAAAATTGCAAAAATATGTTTTTTAAAATGTTAATACATGTCTTCAAACAAAAGTCTTTGGAAGAGGTTCCGAGAATCGCGCCGAATTGCCAACGCGAGTTCGTGACGTCACCACACTGTGCCCGGTACTCATTTCCTATCCCGCTGAGGGTAGGAGGCTGAGTTGACCTTGGCTGCTGGTTATATGACGAGATGGTATAACTGAGTGGTTGTCCAGTTCAGTACTAACTGGGCTTGGTGAGGGGTAACTTTGACGTGTGCAAGGCTGATACCACTATGCGTGGGCGTAAATCATGGGGGACACGGGGGACGAGTCCCCCCAGAATTTGGAGTGAGGGGGACGCTAATGCAAATTGTCCCTTGTCAGATTTTGTCTTGTTTCAAAATTCAAGCACCGGGTTACTTGCATTTAAAGCATTACAATGCAGTAAAAGGCTTACCAATCCCATCATTCCCATGGGTTCTGACAGAGAATTCACTATTTCCGAAAAGTACATCTTCATCGTCTACCAAATCACCAGTTCGCGCTGAAATTCAACACCTTTCCTGTGAGGACACGGACGAAAATACCACTCAGAATGCACCAAAACGCCATTTCAAGTGGATAAATTTATTTTTTATGGGTCCCAGACGCTTTCCTTGGTGAGGAGGGTACCCTCCACACCCAGCCTACCCTTCGCCCCCATCAAGCCTTCCGAATCTGCACTTGCGTCCCCCCAGAATTCCAGCCAGATTTACGCTACTGCCACTATTATGGTCACACAGCGCCACTGTTGTGTTGTAGATCTATTTAGTCGACTTCATGCTGTGACTAAGGTTGGTTGACGGTGTCGAACGCAGGGTGATCGAGCCGGACTTTGTGTAACGCAGTTCGACGCAAAGCAACTGGAGCGCGGCCTGATATGCAAGCCTGGCGTCTTGCCGTTTATCAGTGCGGCCATCCTTCGCGTCAGCAAGATATCTTACTTCAAAGGCAGCGTCGCAACGAAGGCCAAATTCCACGTCACCATCGGCCACGAAACCGTCATGGGCCGAGCCACATTTTTTGGCCGATATTCGGACGCCGCAACCCGCCCGGCGTCGGACCGAGCGAACATGACCGAGGTGTTCGACTTTTCGACGGAGTACGTCTACCAGAACGAGCTGGTGTCACTGACGGCAAAGGCCGGCGAGGGAGACGCGGAGAATTCTGGGAGATTGCCGGAAGCACAGTTTGCGTTGATGGAGTTCGAGAGGCCGGTCGCGTGCGGCCGGAACTTCATCGTGATCGGTTCGAAGCTGGACGCCGATATCCACGCGAACGCTTGTCGTCTGGCGTTCCACGGCTTCCTGCTGGAGCCGTTGGCCGATCCGAACTACTCGGGCACCGTGCTTCCGCGACTGCGGGTGATCAAGGAGCGCTGGAAGGAAGGCGTCGTTGAGAGGCAGGCTGACCAGTTCACCGTCATCTGCCGCGGACTCTTCAAGAAGGAGAGCAAGGTCGACGCGTTTGTCGGACTCCAAGTCTCTCTTTCTACCGGTGAAAGTGGATTCATCGAGGGCGGATTTGGACAGAGTGGAAAGTTCAAAGTTCGAATTCCAGGTAATTGTACTGGCTATTCATTACAGTTAGTACTATTCTTTGATAATCATTTGAAAGTTTTGTTAGAGGTTCGAGTTTCAAGTAACTGTGCTCCGTTCGCAGTGATAATTTTTTTTTAAATTTTATTAAATGGTTTCTGTTAGATCTTGTATTTTGAATTCGCGGTAGCTAAAGGTACAGATGAAGCATAACTATTGACTGAGATTTCTAAAGAAATCATTTGAAATCTTTATATGTCTGTTTTGTTGTTGATTTGACAGATGCTTCTTGTTAGAATTGCTACATGCTACTGTGTCAACGTTTTTAACTAAAAAATGGCAAAATAAAAGCATTAAAACGTAAAAAATTACTTTGGCCAAACCCACAGCCGTAGACAGCAACGTCGTCCCAGTGCTGCCACCTGGCGAAGTGGACGAAACGTAACGTTGTCTTTGATTCTGACCCATTGGCTCCAATATGTGAAAACATGACGTTGTCCACAAAACCGGAAGTACTAGGTCAGACAGAGTCGAGCCATGGCTACAGTTAACATGTATTTCATGAAGTTTGGACTGTGGCTTTTGAGGTATGCGAGCGGACAGACATACGGGCTGCTTGCAATAATAGACGTAAATCACAGGGTTGGTCGGGGACGGGGGGACGAGTTTCCCATAATTTGTTTGGAGTGGCGGACGCCAATGCAAATCATCACCCTGATTTTGTCATGTTTCAAAATTGTAAACACCATATTGCTTACATTGCAATGCAGTAATGCAGTAATAAGTTTGTCAGCCCTATCATTCTAACAGTGTATTTACCATTTCCAAATAGTGCATCTTCAACGTCCACCTAATACCCAATTCAGGTGCAAAACAAGGACAAAACGTACCCGCTCACAATGCACAAAACGTGCCATTTTAAGTGAAAAATTAATTTTTTTCAGACCTTCCTCCAGTGTTAAGGGGTACCCCCACACCC
>Ga0209780_1004736_pt1 | contig 10559 bp, 4 predicted proteins | sample WorMetexBAHAMAS2_FD_187384 | JGI IMG/M metagenome (GOLD analysis project Ga0209780, IMG submission 187384) | Marine gutless worms symbiont microbial communities from Max Planck institute for Marine Microbiology, Germany - Inanidrilus exumae... | ecosystem: Host-associated > Annelida > Digestive... | reverse complement strand
GTGAAATAATAATAATAATAATAATAATAATAATAACAATAATAAACATATTTGTATAGCGCCGTAGGGTCGTAGAGGCGCTTGGGCGAAGTGGCACCAAAGCATTCTGCTTGCCACTGAAGTGTGCAGTGTGAAAGATGCTAGGCCTACAGTTCAGTTGGCCTACATAAGCAAATCAAATCAAATTTAATAAACAACAAAGGGCTAAAAGCCACTTACAGGTTGCTAAGACACCGATTAAAACAATAAACATATTACTTACAATACGCACTGAAGAAGAGCGTTCAAACCGTAATGGAATCACTCAAAATAAACTGTACAAAACCTAAGCAAGTAGCTTGTACTAACTGATGCGCAGAACCTGCGTAGACTGCTAAAGTCTGTTGTGTCAGCAGGTAAATTGTTCCATATGTTAACAACTCTTGTACTAAAAAACACTGTCTGACTCGGCCAGTACATCGCGGTTTCAGACAACTATTCCTCAACTTATAGCCAATAATATGAGTGGATGTTTTTTTTCTGAAACACGGTGTAGTAGTAGTTAACCATTCTGAATCTTTGACACCGTGGGATGGATGCAGATGACAAAGGTTTAAGCTGCCCGCTGTGAAGTCGCATTTGTGCTGCTGTCGTAGAGAAGAGAAGAGAGACGTAGCCGCCTACTGGTGTTGACACAGATGGCTAAATGCCAGATGCTACCACCACCACCAGCAACCAGTCACGCACCGGTGAACAACCGGTTCGGCTGCCAGTCGACGCCGATCGCTGTCTTGTTGCTAGGCTATCCTATCAGACGCTGAACGGTGCGTGTTGAAAACCGCGTACGTTTTTAACTCTCGGCTGCTCAATGATAGGCTAATTTTCATGCGTCGTAAGTACGTCGTCTGTCGGTCACTTAAAACAAATGTCTGCACGACGATTCTGCCAACACGATGATCGTTCAACTGTCTCATCAACTTTCCGCGGAAGTCGCTTTGTCAGGTGAGCGTCACAAAACGACATCACAATCACACGCAACGTAGTCTTTATTAGACATTACTTGTACCGGTCCGGTACATTTTAGACAGCGCGCACACAGCGAAATGCAATACAATACAATACACAAGTCATTTGCTGTATGCTAAAATACAAGACAACAATCGCCCAGTAGCGTAATACAGAGTCGATAAAAGTTACGCGGTGATGAAAACGCAAGACTAAAAAATAGGTCTTTAATAGCCGTTTGAATAGTTCTGCGAAAAGTAATGTACCATGCCACTCGATAGAGCGCATACGAGTTCTTCCGCAGTATATTCGCAAGTTGCACCGTTTCTGAGAAATAGCGAAATATTGGTCGAAAATCGCCGATCTGAACCTATCCCACCTCTATTAGCCATAGGTACTGGTGAGGTCCCAGCAGAACTGCTCAAAGCAGGAGGAGAGACAGTACTGGACAGAATGCACAGAATATGTGTGGTGATCTGGGAAACTGGCGAGTGGCCAGAGGAATGGACGTTCTCCACATTCATCCCACTTCCCAAGAAAGGTGATCTTAAACAGTTGGCAAATTACAGAACAATTGCTCTTGCCTCACATGCAAGCAAGATCCTTCTTCGGATCATACTGGATCATAGCGGGAACTCTATTAAAATGGTTTCGTGTTAAGAAAGGAGTCCGACAAGATTGTGTCCTTTCTCCGTACTGTACTTGTTCAACATCCTAGCGGATATGGTGATGAGAGAGACCCTCGATGGATTTGAAGGTGGACTACAAACTGCACTATGCTGAAGACATCATCCTGTTGGCTACGTCGGATGCAGAACTACAGGAGCTGGTGGATCGCCTATACCGAGTCAGCCGCAAATACAGCCAACTCATCAACGTCGACAAGACCAAGGTAATGGCGAGCGACGGCATAACGTGAAACAGAATCAGTAAGAATGAGAAAATGGAGCAGGTGGATTCCTTCCCGTAGTTTGGGTCCATGATTACAGAAGATCGTGAGTGTACGATGGAATTCTGTACCAGGTTAAACAGTTGGCATGCGATCGGGCATCACTGCAGAAAATATGTAAAAGTCACTGCATATCGATTTCAACGAAGATATGACTAATGAAAACGCTAGTGTGGCCTGTGACAACGTACGGCTGTGAAAGCTAGACACTCAGAAAGAATGAAGAAACACGTATGACGCCTTTGAGATGAATGGGTTGAGAAAGATTCTGCGGGTTTCATGGACAGCATAGAAAACAAATGAGTGGGTTCTTAAAAAAGATGGAGTAAAGAGGGAACTGTTAGACATTGTCAAAGCAAGGAAGCTAGCATACTATGGTCACACCTTGAGGAAACAAGAGAGTTGCCTTGAAAAGACATAATGGAAGGAACAATGCCAGGTGCATGCAGGCGAGGAAGACCACGCACGGCCTGGATGGACAACATCAATGCGTGGACAGGACGCGCTGTGGAAGAGTTTATCAGAATAATAGAGGACAGAGATAAATGGAGAAAGTACCGTTAAGTACGTCCATGGTGTGGCCAACCCTCGGATCGATGACGGCTAAATAACAGAACAGAGTTGAGGGGTAACCCCGTTGGAATTTCGCCGAGGTCTTTGACACCAACAAATTAGAGTCTCTGTGCTATCGTATGGAGTTGTCTGCGTGATCCTAGGTTTAACCGTCTTCGTAAAACTCCGCCTTGTGACAGACGGATGGACAGACGGACGGACATACAGACAGACAGAAGATTACACATTGTACTATTATAATTCGTTGCTTCTGACAATTTTTCATAACCATATTTTGTTCATTCATTTGCTCATAAAACGGCACAAGTAAACAGGCCAACAAAGCTCATAATAAAAAGTAGCATACATTTTCAGAGGTTCCTACGCGGCAACAGATAGCCTAAGCATTTTTGTTTTTTTCGGTTACGACACTCCACCATCAGGATGCGACTACCGGGCCCCTACCGTGCCGGGTCGGGCCGGGCTCACATGTTAACGGGCCGGGCCTGGCCCAAAATTGTGGAAGGGAAAACGGGCCGGGCCGAAAACTTATCGGGCCGGGCCGTGGAATTTCGGCCCGTGCAGACCTCTATTTGTGACCCTCAAGGTAGTACTTAACATGGCCTACCCGTGTACAAAGTTTGACTACTCTAGCTTAAGTTCAGCCGTTCCAGAGATATGACTGGAGCCCCAAAATTTAAATGACCAATGTGACCCTGACTTCGACCCCTTCCGGGTTTATTTGTCATCCGTGGGCTACTTGCTACAATAAACCTAACAACCAAATCTCTATCTCCAACCATCACGAAGATATTATTATGAACGGCGATTCAAAATGGGGAATATGAGTGATCTGGGGTAGTTAGTGGTCACTCAAGGTCACTGGAAATGGTACTGTTCGATAGATCGCATAAGAGTTTCCATTAGAATTCCATGGTTATTATGTCCCATCTTGCATGTTTCCGAAACATAACGAGATATTGGTCGAAAATCGTCCATTTCAACTTACCCGACACGTACTTGGCGCCACCGTTGGGTGTAACGCCATCGGAGTTTCGACGAGCTCTTTGGCGTCAGAAAACTCCCTGGGCCATGATGTGGCATTGGTTGCGTGATCGTACGCTTAGCCGTTTTGATACAATATCGGCCTGAGACAGACGGACGGACGAACGGACGGACACACTACGACAGCATATACCGCGCTATGAGAGCGTCCAGAGGTAAAAATCGCCACTTCTGTTTGGTGTCCCCAACTGGAATTTCGCCAAGATCTTCGGCTCATAAACTACAGTAAGTGACGGACAGACTGACGGACAAACACAAGAGCATAGTACATACCGGCATTGTTTGTGTGGTCTTATCTTTATAGCCATTTTGGTACCAAAAATACCGGCTTGTGACGGACGGACGAACGAACACACGACAATATCATATAGTCCTACGGCGCTAGCATAGCGTCGCGTGGTGAAAATGGGCCACGTGACCTTGACCATTATGGGAGAGTTTGTCATCCCAAGGCTGATATTTGATATGGTCTATCTGCGTATTGAATTTGAAGACCCTATCTTCAGTCATTTCACAGATATAAAGGAAGACCACGAACGTATAAAAATAGGGATAATTTGGGATGGTTATGGTCACTCAAGGTCATCGGCAATGTTACAGTTCGATAGAGCGCATACAACTTCCTATTCATCTCTCGTAGAAAGTATGCGTCTATCTTGTACCATTTCGAGATATAGCGAGTTATCTGTCGCTAATCAATCAATCAATCAATCAATCAAAACGAATTTATATAGCGCCCTACGTCGCAGGCGAATCAGAGGCGCGTGTTGGACTAGGCTAGGTAGAAGTTGGACTAGGCTAGGTAGCTAGGTAGCTAATACTCCAATCCCACGTTTATTTGGCGCCTCCGTTGGGACGTCTCCATTGAAATTTTGTGACGAGGTTTGGCAACAAAAAACTACAGTAACTACGGTACCATGCGGCGTTTTGCGTGATGATTATGTTTAGACGTTTTGATGAAACACCGACTTGTGATGAACGGACAGACAGACAGATACAGCGCAACAGAATAATACTCTACTAGCATATCGTCGCGAGGTACGAGATAAGTAACATATCGCTGACAACACCCATTTTGGCATAGTTTGCCATCCCAGTGCTAACACTTGATATGGCCTGTGTATATGTAAAATTTGAAGACAGTTGTCCTTTAATGATCTTGAAGGTCACTTTTGCTGTCCGAAACCACAACTCCCACATGTGGGAAATGTGGTAAAAATTTTTCATTATCGCATTGGCGGCCATCTTGAAACACGCCATTTTGAAAAATGTTCACGTCATTTTCAGAGGTTCATAGGAGACTATAAGATAACAGTTGACTTTTAGCTGGTATTGGTGGGAAACAAACGCCTTACTGTGACTTGTATCTAATTTAATGTCATTGAGACGTGATTTTGTTAATTATTTTAGCGGCCGTCTTGGATTAAGTGGTCTGGGGGAACTTCAATCCTTCCAAAAACCGTTGTATTGGATTTGTCATGTCAGAATTAGTGGGAAATGACACCTTATTTGTCATTCTATCTTATCTGGGGCCAGAGATATAATATTTTTATTTGTTTATTATCGCGTCGGCGGCCATCTTGAAAAACGCCATTTTTTAGAATGTTCCCGTCATTATCCAGAGGTTCATAGGAGCTAAATTTCATTTACATTGGTTCTACTTGCCAAATCCATTGAGAAACCTAGGTTCAGAGAGAATGGTCATGAAACTCCCAAATATGACCATACTAAAGGCAACGTGTAAGCCCAAAAGAAGTAATGTGATCATCGTATGTTTGTGTGCTCTTTGACAGGATGACGTTTTTTCAGCGGATTCTTATATTCGCCTGGCTGTTGAACTTTATCTGTTCGGCAGGACTTTTAAAAAGTAAGTAGAGCTATATGCTTCGTGCATGCTGACACTCACTAACGCTTTAATGTGTTAGTTGTTACGTTACTTACCACTTTAGTGGTCCAGATACAGCACTCGGTCGGGTGTCGTTCGTGTACTTTCGAAAGAAATGACGGTTTACCCAGATATTTGGCATGCTATCTCATATTGACGCTATCTAGGTCAAGTTAGAAGGTCAAGGTCATAGTTTAAAGTTCATGGTTACAGGAGATAAATACTGATAAAGTGGTCGATGCGATGAATTTGCTAACACGGCGCGTCGTGCGGTCCATCTGCGGTAGCTGTACCTCTTGTATATCTGAAAGATTGATCTGGTTCTTTTGCATAGCTGCAGACTACAGTTATGACCGCAAATTATTCGCGAATTTAGCGTTGTTCCCGCAAATGGACGGCGAATTTTCCGACTTTTGGCCGCGAAAGGTTTACAGGCCCAATAATCATCAATGTTGCTATTTTATAGCCCTTCGTCGGTCACTCATACGCTGATGACACCCAAGTGAACATCAGCGCTCCGGCCACATTAGCATAGACTACTCTACAGCGCTTCGTCTCGTGCGTTGAGTAGGTGGTTATTGGTAACAAAACGTGTACCTACCGTTGCACTTTTTTGTATTCATTTTTTGTATTCATTGCTACATTTGCTTCATTGGCATGCACTGGCGGATCTAGACTGTGAATTCGGAGCGGCCAAGTTGGGCCGAGACACTGAAGGCACTAAGAATCGAGACACACATAGCAGTATGGCAACCAGGGGGATTTGGCATCTTGGGGCGGGGGCATGGCCCCTGTGCCCCCTAAATCCGCCAGTCATGGCATGAGATGGCTAGGCCAAGTTTGCAGATAACACAGAAATTTATCAGAAACCTAAAATGGAGAATTAAATCAGACATAACTAGAAGGGCTCAGTAGAGCGTATACCTCTCCCACAGACCTTAAACTTCTAAAATTTAATCTCTTCGTCACCTGTGGCCAAGGGTATGACTCACGAATTATAGCTCTAATCAAAATCTGCGTAGCAGGTTTGGTATTGAGCGTCACCCGTATACTAGAGCCGCACTGACAAAATTCCGTGTGTATGTATGTATGTGTGTGTAACTACTCCTCCCAAACCACTGAACCGATTTGCATAAATATTATACGGCAGATAGAGCGTCTTATGGTGATTGCTATAGGCTACTTAGATCTGAAATATTTACTACCACCATAATTAAAAACCCCCAAAACCCATTTCTGGGGCCCCGTAATGTTAAACCAATGGGAAATAGAGGACTCTTGTAAGGCCCATTCATAAATCAAAAGGAAAATATTCGGGGATGGTGGCTCAAATGACGTGGTTCAGCCCAAGAATGATCCTTTTTGGGGTTAGGACGATGAGTGACATCATTTGGGGGAATGTGCCCCCAGTAAACCCCAAAAGGGGCGTGAATAGGCATTTTCAAGCCAAACTAGCATAATATTGAAACTCACATATCTCCACCACGGTTCGAACGATTTCGACGAAATTTGGCACGGTGATGCAGTTCGACCCTAATGACCGTTACGAATGTTAAAAATATCAAATTTCGAAAATCCAAGATGGCGGCGGCCGCTAACTTGAAAAATCGAACAATCACCATATCTCGGCCGCAGTTCAAGCGATTTCGACGAGATTTGGCTCATTGATGCAGTTCCACCCTCTTGACCGTTCGGACCGTTCAAAAATTAAAATTTTGAAAATCTAACATGGTGGTGGCCACCATCTTAAGAAATATAAAAATCACCTTTCTCGACCGCGGTTCAAGTGACTTTTATGAAATTTGGCCCGATGACACATTATTTATATGTACGAACCACAACTGTCAGATTTCGTTCGTTTTTGGTGTATATTTTGCATGGTTTCCTTTACTCGGAGGGTGCGAATAGCTGGGGGCAGGTTTTGGTGTGGTGCATGCAACTCAGATCAGTTAATCGGACATGCAGCACGTCTACTTTATTGTAGTTTAATTAGAGCTTTATGCTGTTTGCTCAATATCACCAAGGCCAGTTGAGCACCAGCTACATGAAGCTGGTTCTCGAACATCCTGTCATTCGTCAATGAGCTTGCTGCAAGCCAACGAGGTATAAATATTCTATAACCGCAAGGTGGAAATTATGTAGCAGATTCATAAATTCAAGACTTAATGCGCAGTACTTGCCTAGCTATCGTTTAATTTGATAAACGAAGTAAGTTCTCTTTTTTGGTAATATGAAGTACGTGTGCAATATCGCCGTAAAAAGGTTCACGTTCGCTTATCTCATCTCTCGCTGAGTACTTGTTGTTTTTATTTTTTCCTTATTTTTTCGTTTCTGTGCGGTGGTCTAGATTAAGCTGGCCATCTTGTCAGCTTGTTTGCGCACGTTAATCTACCGTATCATATCGTATCGTAATGCAGTAACAGGTTTAGGGCCCGTTCACAGCTGGCGGGATTTCGCGAAAACCGTACACTATTTTGGCGAATAACTGTTTTATCTTGGTTAGAGCCATATAAGTTGCAAAGTGAATGACCAAGATCTCGGTTAGTCCTCAAGTCGCCGAAATATCCTTCAGTGTATGAAAATTATGGTCCAACTAGCATTTATGACAATTTTAGGTATACTTTCAATACACATGCGCATAACGGCTACTTATGAGCTTTCGGCAAAATGCTGTCAAAATTTTTACGGAAACTTATAAATAGCCATTATATTACTCTGCTGTTAAGACAGAAAGCGTCGCCGCTGAGAATCAATGCTACTCCCCGTAGTTTCACTTCTTCCACCCGGACTGCTTTCACGGACTATTGCGAGGACCGCTTCTTCTAAGCTAATCGGTTTTTGTTCTTTTTTATTTTTTCCTTATCTTTTCGTTTCTGTGCCGTGCGCTAGATTAAGCTCTATGGTCATTAACATAGGGCCGTACAATATTTTGGCGAATAACTGGTTTATCTTGGTTGTACAGCCATATAAGTTGCAAAGTGAATGACAGATATCAGTTCGGGATTTCAAACAGGTGGGTAATGTAAACCTTCACACAGGAGGTCACGTGCTATGCTGAAGGTATGTGTAACGACGGGTGATCAAAAATCCATGAGCAGTTATCTTCCGATTGAAAAAAAATCAATGTCTTCTGGAATATCGTACTCACCTGATCGAATGACTGTGTCAGAATTGCGAAACTAAACGTCAATGGCAATGTATGCAGTGCAGCCAATCATCTATGCACCTACGCCCATCAAACCGAGTTATCAGAGTTTGTTTTGCCTAAATAATCGCCGAATAATTGTGTAGATAGTATTAATATAGTCATAAACTATCAAAAGTAGATTTTGAAACCGATGTAAGCCTAACAACTGTTTTACGACCACATCGTACACGAATTCGGTGAAATAATGCAAAACAAGGGCCATTGCCAAATTCGGTAAAATAACGGAAAATAAGGGCCATTTCGCCGTTCAAGGTCATTTAAGGTCACCGATATTGGTACCAATCGAAAGCTCATATACGACTTCTTATCAAAACGATAGCTATAGGCTAGTACTGCGCATTGAGTCTTGAATTTATGAATCTCCTGCAGACGTTTACTACTAGACATAGTAATCGTAAATTGTCCATAGTTATGGCTTTGTCAAGCACTTTTACGCAATACGCCCCTGGAATTACCAAATTCGGAAAAAAATAACGCAAAATAAGGGCCATTTCGCCATTCACGGTTATTCAAGGTCACCGATTTTAGTACCAATTGAAAGCTCATATACGACTTCCTATTAGTGATTAATACTAACTTACCTCCCATCTTGTACTGTTTCGGAGAGAGCATTCCAAATGTGAAAAAAATCGCTATATTTCGCTACCCTTCTTGCGTTTAAACCCCCTGACGGAGGGGTTCCCCTGGGGCGATCTCCGTAAAATTTTCCGTGGATGTCAATGGATGGCCAAGGTATCAAATGGCGAAGAAAAATTGCCGAAAATTTCAACTGACTGAGTAGGGTGCACCAACGTTACAGACGACAGACAGACGTAACGGCGATAGCATATAGCGAACGTGAACATGAGTTCACGTTCGCGAAAAATGAGTCAAAACACCAGAAATATTGCAGAATGAGTGACGATCTCCGTAAAATTTTCCGTGGATGTCAATGGATGTCAATGGGCGGCCAAGGTACCAAACGGCGATGAAAAATTGCCTAAAATTTCAACCGGCTGAATAGGGTGCACCAACGTCACAGACAGACGACAGACGGAACGGCGATAGCATATAGCGAACGTGAACGTGAGTTCACGTTCGCTAAAAATTGCAGTTTATACTCACTATTAACGGCGACGGATCGAAAACCGCAAAAATCATAAAAAGGCAATGTTAACCACACTAACATAGCCTGAATGTCAATGTTAGTGTGATTAACATTGCCTTTTATGATTTTTGCAGTTTTCGATCCGTCGTCGTTAACAGTGAGTATAAGCTGCAGTTTTTTACATTTATATTTGCTGTTTTATTACCAGTTTTGAGTAGGCTATTAATAATGTTCATTAATACTACATTTTTCGATTTTTGAAGATGGCGGCCAACCCCCATTTGAGATTTTTAAGTGTTCGAAATATCAGCTGCTGGTCTAGCGTGCTATTCACTATTATGTGCGTACGTATGCAAAAATTTCTGTCATACGCAAGTTCTGCGATTTTTCGTACGTGCTATTCGCTATCAGTTTGTAAAAATTGTCTTACGTACGCCCACGATGATTGTATTCTATGTAGGCCTATAAAACGCCTACTTCAATGGGCGATTGGGCGTGCTCGTTAAGTTGCGTTTGGTTTGTCAGTTTATTTTTAAAATGATAAAAAATATGCGAATTTGACCTTGTGATTGCTTGTAGTGATTATTTCGCTCGGTTTCTCTTATTTAAACGTGCATTTTCTATGAAGAAAGTTATGTTGAAAAACAGTCGTACGTTACGTTACTACGCGTAATCCTTTCGACGTAAATGATGACGTAATTTTTCTATTTAAATTTTACAAGCATCGCCGTAAACAAATTTCTGCTGTGATTCTAAAACCAAACATCGAGGTAACTTCATCAACTCGCTCTCTTTACGAAAACTTTCTGTCGTTCGACAGCTCAGATCG
>Ga0209780_1004735_pt1 | contig 10560 bp, 6 predicted proteins | sample WorMetexBAHAMAS2_FD_187384 | JGI IMG/M metagenome (GOLD analysis project Ga0209780, IMG submission 187384) | Marine gutless worms symbiont microbial communities from Max Planck institute for Marine Microbiology, Germany - Inanidrilus exumae... | ecosystem: Host-associated > Annelida > Digestive... | reverse complement strand
CTTGTGATGTGATGCGGCATTTTGTGAAAGTTCTTTGACCACTTTTTGTAATTGTTTGAGCATATTTATGACGTGTATGCAGATCCGGGCAACTACACCGCTATCAACGACCGCACTGGTGAACTGGTGAACGCGCGACAACTTCTGCTCACTGATCCCAACTGGTCTGACGGGCGCATGACCATCACCGTCCAGGTGTGTCAATAGCTTAGACCAGCTATTTTATTATCAGCCCATGCGGTGCAGGAGAACCATAGTTTGCAATAGCTGTCAATCAAAATAGCCTTTGACGCAGAGTTTAGCATGGCGATCCACTGTGATCCATTTCAGTTCACGTTCATGGGTCAAGTTCAAGGGGTGAGCAGAAAATTCACGGGAGGAAAACATTTTTGGTGCTGTGCCGGGCAAGATGGAAGAAGAGCTGAATTTGAGACTAAGTAAGTAAGAGTGTCGGGTGTTTGGCAAGTTCTGTGTCCTGAAGCGGGCAGCGTCGAGTGAGAGTAGTCCCACTAGTCCAGTCATTTTAGTCACTGATCATGTTTCACAAGTCTGTAGAAACGTTAGGTATTGACACACCGCGCACAAACACCGGAGTGTCCCTGGCTTCCGATACTCAGCCCATTGCCGACACTGGCCGCCCTCAGCTTCAGTCCGCGTCTGAGAGGATACGTGTCGTTCCACGCACACACAACAGTTTCAGTGACAGAAGTTTCACTGCTGTCAGTCCTCGCTCGTCTGTGGAACGCCTTGCCGACATATCTGCGACAGGACATGAACTACAGACATTTCAAACAGTCACTGAAAGGACACACGTTTAAGTTGTAGAAGACCACGGCGCATTGTGACTAGAGTTGTTTTTATGCGCCTTAGAAACTTACTTACTTACTGACTTATGCTGAGAGTGATGTCCCATTATGACACGGAGGAGATAAGAAGAACGAATGAACGGTTTATTTCGTATAGCAGCAACAAGCTGGATTGAGACAGAGATACAATATACAAACATAAGTACGAAATGTCCAATAAAGTACGTAAAACATTAGAAAATTAAAACAGAGACATACAATACAGAATCGTAGTCATAGTGCGCCTATCACTCACGACATACAGTTATTTAGTTGACTAGATACTGACTAGGCCTAGGCCTGTGTGAAATTTTGAACAGAGAGATGACTTATGTTAACACTGTGCATATTTTTTCAGGCGGTGGCCATGTATAACAGCACGTATGTTCCATTTGAAGACCCACAGAGCGTGACTAATGCCAGGATTACAATCACGTTGAGGTCTTCGGACACGGCTCCGCACATTGCTCAGTCGTACTACGAGGCAACTCTGAAAGAGGGCAGCAACGCGAGTATCATTGGCAGTGAAGTAGACACCGTCGTGCCGAATATAAACATCAACGTCACCGGAACTAACCTGGTCTGTGGTGGTGTTTTGTTGATAGTTTTTACCACGTGATGCTATGATAGTGCGGTGCATGCTAACGTCCCGTGTCCGTCCGTCCGTCTGTCTGTTTGTCACAACTCGATGTTCTGTCAAAATGGCTGAACATATCACCAAGTAAACAACGCCACAATAGTCCAGAGAATACGTTTCTGATGCGCAAAATTTTGATGAAATTCCAATGGGGTCACCACCAACGGGGGTGCCAAAATACCCATTGGGTAGAATTAAAAATTTTTTTGTACAGTTCTGCAGCAGATGACAAGATTTTGACTACATGGGGCGTCGCGCGGTCCCTCTGCAATAGCTGAGCTTCTTTATTTACAGGAATGATGAGAAATAACGCTGTTATTCGTCTGGCAACATGAAACAGGATAAGTAGGTAACACAACCAACCACCATTTTCTGTTTCCGTGGCTGTTTTCCGGGTGAAATCCAGTCAGTGAGTAGCTGTGTTGATCACTCAACTCTACGTGGAACCTGGTTAGTCCTGGGATGGGTGACCATTGGTGGGTACGTGGACCGCCTAATAGGAATCTGGATGCAAAATGTCTAAGGGTACAGTTTTTCCACTGCAAATTAATCTCCAATTAACGTTAATGGGTGATTGACTCTTATGAATTAATGGGAGTCAAACGTTAAAGATGATATGCAATTATTTTTTGGTTGTTAAAGTAAATTGCCCATAGTAAGTCTTTAATATAAGCAAACCTATTTGGATATCAAAGAACATGAAAGAATTAGGAAATTTTTGAAAAAGCGCAAGAAAGTGAATTGTTTACTATTGCAATTGATGACGTCATACCAGGGAAACGAGCAAGAGAACAGGCTATTGGAGTGTTGAGTGAGACATTACACAACACATAGGCATAACGACGTAGAAATAGGTTCTTAAAACATAAAATGGTAAAATAAATGACTTCTTATCTAATCTCAAACGCATAACAACGCAAATGTAACAAGCGTATTCTTGCATGACGTCACACATGACGGAAACAGCCAAAGAATAACTATACCAAAAAGACCAATAAATATGTACTTTTTAGCATTTTACGGCGTAATTTGTCGAAATTTGTTAACACAGACGGGTTTATATTGCAGTAAGCAGCTAGAAACTACTTTTAATCAATTTGGTAAAAAAAATCGTTGCATATCTTTAATGGCAGATTAATTTGCGGTGGAAAAACCGGTCATAAGTGTGCAGTGGAAGCTAGAATGGAAGCAGTTTTTAATGGAAATGTGATATGCCCCTATGAGATGTTAATTGTAACTGGCTTGATGAAATGGTGTGTCACGTGACAGGAGTCAGGTCAGGGGTTCGTGCTGCGACTGAGCGACTACAATGACCGATTCCGAATCAGTCCAACAAACGGAATTCGCTCGGCCTTAGCGTCCATCATCGTCGTCAACGCGTCGCTACTTGATGTCGACAATGGTCACGAGTACTACAGCTTTCTGGTCTGTGTTCTCCATACTTACTACAACAGTCATTATATCGGTCAACCTCTGTAATGCCCATGACATACGTACCAGAACCGGTACCAGATTCTGGTACCAGAAAACTGGTACCAAAATCTGATGCGTGTGTCATGCAGTCTGGTACCAGTTTTTTTCTGGTACCAGATTCTGGTACCAGATAGAACATGTTCTATTCAGCACTAGAATTTGGTAATCACGTGATCATAATAGTGACTTCTGATTGGTCACTCAGAGTCACTATTGTTTATTTTTTGTTTATGTTGTGAATTATCGTTTGTACATAAATTATTCTAAATTATTTAATTTATTTAAGTTATTCATGATAATGTAATAAACAATTAGTTCTATCGCACAAACCGCAGCAGTTTTGTCTTCGTTATCTGCCATGTATGTTTCTGGTACCAGAAATCTGCAACTGGTACCAAAAACTGGTGCCAAGTTCTGGTACCAGTTTTCTGGTACCAGAATCTGGTACCGGTTTCTGGTACGTATGTCACGGGCATTAGCCGACACCACGCAGATAAGAAGTGGATGATTCTGTTAGAGCTAAGTCCACACGTCCTCGCTGCTGCAACCAGGACATTTGGATTACGGAGAAGACTCTACTGGATGGAGTTCACTTTAGTGATGTTGTCTACACCATCTCAATGCCGTTGATTGTAACATAGAAACTCGGCTACATTTTGATGTATTTTGTGCCATAATGCTAGGATTTATCGTTTCTAGAGCAAGGCCTAGAATGCTGATATTTTCATTGCGTGTATTAGAATGTTTAGTTTTGAACTCTGCTCCTATTTTCGTTCTCTTCTTTGTGATTTGAGAGCCGTTTGTATTGGCATAAAGGTGTGTGTTGTCCTTTGCTTCCGGAGTCTTGCAGTAGTCCAAGAAATCACATGACTTTCTGTAGTTAGTGAAAGTTCCCTCTGGCGCTGTACTGTGTTTGGCGGTCAGAAGGCGTCCATCTAGTAAACAACCTGCTTCAAACTGTCATTCCAGTTATAAAATCAAAACTGGCTTCAGCTTTTCCTTGTAAAAGCCGCTGATTTAAAAAAAAACATCAAATAGAAAAATTTTATTCGCAGACTTAAAGCAGAGAGTATCACATAAATATCAGCCTGTCATACATGTAAAAGCCAGCTTCTGTGTTTAGAATTTGCAGACCTTCAAAGAAGAGTATTTGATGGTTTTTCCCACGTGCAAAATTTGGTTGGAATCAGTACAGTAGTTTTGATAATGTGCAGTTTTTAATATTTTGCACGTTTGGCTTGAAAATGCCTATTCACGCCCTCAAATGGGTTTTTTTGCTGGTCGCTCACCACATAAATGGGGAGCAGTTTCATTGAAGCTCCAAACAAGGAAATCGTAGACATCAAACTTCGCCCGCGGTGTGCAGTTCCATCCCCTACTTTGCACCGATAATAGACTCGTCCAGCGCTTGCAATTGAGCATCTGCCTTTCATCGGGTGCACGCCACTGCATGGACCAGTCCAATTCGCAATTACTAGGTGTTAGGCTTGTCAGGCACACTTTTTCCCTAAAATTGTCCCTTCCCATAGGGGATTATCACCCTCACTGTTCACAGGCCAAGCCCACTCATCGTCCCAAACGGCATCTTAATCGGTTCAGTCGTTTTTGTATGGGTCCCAAATCATATGCTGTACAATGCATTGTCAGTGGGGAAGAAAATCCCCAAAATTGCCCATTCCCCTTGGTCTTGGTATTTCGTCACCCTGCTGGAGGAGGACCGAGCCACGGCCGTATGCAGCATGTACAAAAATTGTGTTCTGGAGATATCCTCGCGGACGGACACACAGACACACACATACGTACCGATTACAATACTTTGCAACTGCTCGTGTGGGTGAAGTAAAGGTACCTGCTTGTGTGGAAACACGTCGTATTACATACCGATCCATCTCACAGATGCCATCATGACAGTGAGTATCGCTGCAGTGGTAAATTCAGTGGTGAATGGTCGTTGAAACATGGAAGCTGGTCGTTGAAAGTCGTTGAATTTGGTGTGTGGTGCTTAGTGCTGCTAGCTCTGCTGCTGTACAGGTGATCGCACAAGATGTGGCGTCAAAAGCAATGTCGTCGGCGAACGTGACCATCAGGCTGATAGATATTAACGACCATTTGCCGGTCTTTGAGATGTCCCCGTTGAATGCCAGCGTGATTGAGACGGCCCTTGAGGGCACTGTAGTCACCACCGTCAGGGTCTGTTTACATGCTACTGTTAAGCTTCGTTTACACTTGCAGTTTTTGTCATGTAGTCAGGGTCTGTTTACATGCCACCATTAAGCTTCGTTTACACTTGCAGTTGTTGTCATGTAGTCGACTGGTAGCAGCAGTAATAGGTGGTGTGGTTGTAGTAGTGCCCCGCTCGAGCTCTGGGGCCCGATTTACAAAAAACTTAAGACAAACTTAGGATAAAGTGCGACTTAGGAAAATCTTAAGATAATCTTAGGATGAACTTACGCAAAACTTAAGATCAACTTAATAAGAAAAATGCAATTTATCAAAAATAACTTCACATTTTCTCACAGAATTGTCTGCATATATAAAGGAAGAACTTAGTAAGTTATTAGATTGTATTAGTAAATTACATGTAAAATATATAACTTAGGAAAAACTTATGATAAACTTAGGATTTTTCCTGAGAAATTTTTGTAAATCGGGCCCCTGGGCTGCAATGTGCCCTGACTCTTTTGTTGACTCTTCCACTGTATAAATTGTTTATGTACGTTGTAACTTCTTTACTTATTTATTTCCCTAAGAATAGACCCTTTCCGTTTTCAGGCCAGAGGTCATAAGAGGCGACAAAACCTGGCTTTAGTTTTTAATGTTTATTTTGTGTTATGGTATATTTTGTTATGGATGCATTATTTGCTTTCGTTAGGTTAGGTTAGGTTTAGTTTTTCAGTACTAAGCCAAGAGATTCGCTGGAAATTACGTCACCGATATGATCTATTTTGTGTTAGGTGGGACGTAAAACCTAAACGCAGTAGTGGAATAGTAGTAGTAGTGGGGTAGTGGTAGTGCTAGTGTAAGTAATAGTAATAGTAAACGGCATAGTAATAATAAAGTGTTGGTGGTGGTATTTTTGATAAATTTGTAGACACTTACTGTGTCAGCATAGTCGTGACAAAAGGTGCACCTGTTTGTAGTTGGCAGGTAAGCAAGGCTGATTCGGCAGCTGGTTGAATTGATGCTGTGCTGTCTACTGTAGGCAACTGATGGTGACTTCAATTCAAAGAAAAATGGAAACGCGTCAATCAGTTACCGACTGCGTGGATTTACCGATCTGTGAGTGCCTCTGATTCACTGTTATATTGTATTGATAATGTGCAACTTGTTACCTCTGTTTTAATGAACATTTCTAGATGATCTCCAGTCACCTGGTGTACCCGCCAGTTTTTACCAAGCGACGCTACGTTAGCACAGTGTATGCTGTCATTATGTGTCTGTCTGTCCGTCTGTCTGTCTGTTACAAGTTGGAGTTCTACAACGATGACTAAACCTAGGATCACACAAACGCCATATGATAGCACGAGGACTTTAGTTTTCTGATGCCAAAAATCTTAGCGAAATTCCACCAGGTTTACCCCAATCCCCAATAGGGGCACCAAACAGAGGTGGGTAGGATAAAATGACTATTTTTACCAACATCTCACTATATCTTAGAAACAGTGCAAGATAGGGACATAGTTACTATGGAACGCTAATAGGAACTCATAGGTGCTCTATCGCTTGGAGCTATTTCCAGTGACTCCTAACTACCCCAAACCACCGCATTTTTGACATTTTGTATCGTCTTTCATATCTCCATAGTGAGTGGAGATAGAGACTTCAAATTTGGTAGGTAGATTGATGGTAGCAAGTGTTAGCCCAAGGATTTTAAAACGTCCCTTGAAAGGGGCGTGGTTAAGTCATGTAAACCATTTAAATTTTGGTTGGAACGGTTGACTACTATGACGACGTGATGAGCAGGTTTTCAATCAATGCCGATACTGGAGTGATCACGGTGAACGAATGCCACCAGCCTGGCCGATGTATCGACTATGAACGACAGAGAAACCATCTGTATGTTCTCACGGTGACGGCCGCCGACCAGCAGGGCGAAGGCCACTACGTACAAGTCAGCGTCTTTGTCCACATCATCGACGATAATGACAACCCGCCGATCTTCACGCGCACTGAGTACGGTGCTTCCGTGCCGGAAAACAGCAGCGTTTTCACTCCTCCGCTTAAAGTTGAGGTACGTAGCGTCGTCTTCTATATAACAACACCATACTAACTAGAGAAATTTGCAGTCGTATCGACATGCAGACGCACGCCGGGCAAATGTAAGTTTTCATTGCCACTTGATAACGTTTTCCTTTCACTTTTTCACCTCAGGGTAGATGTGTACAAATAACAAATGTGCAAAAATAATATATGGTTTAACCCATAGTCCATGGCAAGACCTCGGCGTGCACTGACCCTGACGTCAAAAGGTCAAAGGTCAAATCCTAACCCTTACCACCCAGTGTGGGACTGCATGTCAATACGGCTGCACATTTCTCTAGTTGATTCAGTTGATTATACTTTTATTTCCTAGGCGTCACCACTGGGGAAATTTTTAATACTGTTGTACAGATATCTAAGTTACCGCGACCCATAACCATCAAATTCCGAAAGATTGCTATTTTTCGAAAGTTTTGTAAGTAATTTTTTTCTGTCCAGTGCACTGTATACAAGTAGGACTGCACCTGAATATTCAGATATGTGAATATTTATTTACAGTTTGTGATATTTGAGTATTTGTATAACATTTTTGCGAAATTTGGATGTGCAATTTATGAGAATAGCGAGCGGACACAGACAAACAAACAGACAGACACACAGACGCAGTGATTGCAATACTTTGCACCACTACCGGAGGCAAAGTGATGAAGAAGAAAGTATTGTATTGCTCACAGTTCATGTATGGTTATATGAGCCAAAACTGTAAATGCTAAATTGTAACACATGAGCTAGGTTATACAACTGACAGATTTGAATGTGGTAGCACGCATGTGTTTTTTATTGTATTCCACTGCATTATACCAATGTCTCATTATTATTATGCTTGCTACATCTAAACGAAATGTAATGGTCTGATGTCTGCCCATCTGTCTGTCCCATCGGCATACTCACCGTGACTCACCAGGGGGCAGCATGCTATGTGACCAGCATATATTTCGGCCTGACAGTAGGGACAACCGTCATACTTGTTATTAAGTACTGTCATTTTAGGTCGACTCCTCCGAGTCGACCTCATAACATTAGTGGTTCTCAAATGTCCGTCCGTCCGTACATACGTCCGTCCGTTTACAAAAAGTTTCTTCGATTTCAATGAAATTTGGTATGTAGGTAGTGGTCGAAGACTGATGTATGACGGTATGCAGTATGACCCGATCCAAGGTCAAGGTCACGAGCCCTTGAAAGTCGGAAATTCAGCCATTTTCATAGGCTATCTTTTTCCCCATTTACAATGGGGGCTGGCAAATGACCATAGATTCTTAAATTAGGGCACAATACCTAAAGCTTATCGGGACCAGATTTTGGATTTTTGTCCTAGTTTTTTGTGTCACGTGACTTTGAAGTTGGCAGTAAGTAGGAGTCGACAGTCAGTCCCATATGAGGCTAATTTTCTCAATTACTGTCAATGTGCAAGTTATTATTTTATAGACTGTTTTGATGGGTGCAGGTTTGATGTGCTACGAGGTAGATGTTAATAGTGGGCGGTGACCATTGTGGACAGGTTTGATGTGCTACGAGGTAGATGTTAATAGTGGGCGGTGACCATTGTTGGCAGGTTTGATATGCTACGAGGTAGATGTTAATAGTGGGCGGTGACCATTGTGGACCGGTTTGATGTGCTACGAGGTAGATGTTAATGGTGGGCGGTGACCATTGTGGACCGGTTTGATGTGCTACGAGGTAGATGTTAATAGTGGGCGGTGACCATTGTGGACAGGTTTGATGTGCTACGAGGTAGATGTTAATAGTGGGCGGTGACCATTGTGGACAGGTTTGATGTGCTACGAGGTAGATGTTAATTGTGGGCGGTGACCATTGTGGACAGGTTTGATGTGCTACGAGGTAGATGTTAATTGTGGGCGGTGACCATTGTGGACAGGTTTGATGTGCTACGAGGTAGATGTTAATTGTGGGCGGTGACCATTGTTGGCAGGTGCGAGACATTGACAGCCCGTATAACAACAACAACAAGTCGATCTTTGTCATCACACATACAGGTGGCGCGCCGCCGGGACTGTTTGTCATCAATGCTACGACCGGTGAGATCACGATGACTCGTCCCGTCAGATACACGGACACTCCGGGCAACCTTGGAAAGTAAGTATCAGTCTACTTGCTCATTTTTGGACGTGCATTAGTGTTTTGTTACAGTAGTAATTTCTGCACCACGTGATGGCGGCATAGCATAGTGGTAACGGCGTTGGTTGTATCAACGAAGTTACTCTACGTCGAGCCCGGTTAGTACTGGGATGGGTGACGTGTCCGGGTTCGACTCTTGGAGGCAGCACTTTATTTCGGTATGTAACCAGCCACCCAAGGCCAACTCAGCCTTTCATCTTTATGGCGTCGATAAATTGAGTAGTGAGCAACTTTATCAGATGTGTGCCAGTCGCACCATCTGGTGAATGCTCACCAGGCTAAGCTGGTGCGGTTGATTCAATCGCTGTGCGCCGTGTGTGGCAGCAATTTAACCCTTCTGTATATAGTGCTGCCCTTCGTGGCTGACGTTAGTATTGTTAATTGCGCGGTATGTCAGCAGTTTAATAAACGAACATTATTATTATTATTTTATGGTTGAAGTTGATGGAAACTTTCAACTGAGAGTGATTTGAAGCCGAGTTATTGCCAACTGAATATTTTTGTAGGGTCGCAGAGATTTGGCTTCACGTTTGGTGTATGCACATGAATGTATTTATGTGTATTAATAGTAATGATTCACAGTGTTTTTGGTGCTGCTCTTTTGACCATAGCATTGTGAAATCTCAACCAGTTGATTTGTTGAATGCAGAGTCATCAGGACCCGCAGAGTCTGCATTCTTCCACATCCACCATCATTATTAGATCGACTCTTCTGGGTCTAATATGTCCGTCCATTTGTATGTATGTTGGTCTGTTTGTCTGTCCGTCCACAAAAAGTTTCTCTGATTTTAATGAAATTTGGTATGTAGGTAGAGGTCGATGAGTGATGCACGACGGCATGCAGTATGACCCGATCCAAGGTCAAGGTCATGAGCCCTTAAAATTTGGAAATCTGGCCATTTTCAAAAACTATCTTTTCCGCCATTTACAGTGGGAGCTGGCGTCTGACCATAGATTCGTAAACTAGGGCACAATATGTAAATTTGATCAGGCCAAATTTTTGATATTTGTCCTAGTTTTTGTGTCACGTGACTTTGAACTTGACGGAAACGTCAGTTGTGAAGAGTCGACTGTCAGTCCCTCACAGGGCTAATTTATTATTATTATTATTATTATTATTATTATTATTATTATTATTATTATTATTTTTAAGCCCACCAGCACAAAGCCGCAGGCATGGAAATTAAGCTAAGCAAAAACAACGACCAC
>Ga0209780_1004734_pt1 | contig 10561 bp, 9 predicted proteins | sample WorMetexBAHAMAS2_FD_187384 | JGI IMG/M metagenome (GOLD analysis project Ga0209780, IMG submission 187384) | Marine gutless worms symbiont microbial communities from Max Planck institute for Marine Microbiology, Germany - Inanidrilus exumae... | ecosystem: Host-associated > Annelida > Digestive... | reverse complement strand
CAGGGGCTCTGCCCCTGGACCCCGCTGGGGGCTCCGCCCCCAGACCCCCGTTATAGGCTCGCGCTCCCGCGCTCGCCATAAGCGCCCTCTTTGACCCCCACTTTTCGTTACCTTCCGCGGCCCCTGCTTTTGTTATCTTAACGGTCGATAGAGGTGTAACGTACCGATCGCCTGCGTTGCGCTGTTGCGCGGTACGTATCGATACGTGTCAATCACGGCGTTGCCGTGGATCAGAACCAATCACCGTTCAGTGGGCGTGTCACGTTTTGAGCCTTATCTTGGCCTATCGTCTCAGCCATCGAGACAGCAGATTGACATCGGGGCCAACTAACAATGTCTACGTGATCGGACTCACGTACGCCATTCCGCCTGGCTAGCGGGCAGACTGCAAGGAAAGGTGACCGGGCAGTGATCCATGACGGTCACCTGGACCGCTTGGAATGCTGCGGCCTGCTGGAAGTGGACAGAACGACAGCTAGAGCGATAGTGAGAGATGTGATGTATGTGTTGAGACCGCGACCGCTGTGGGTCTGGTGTGGTGTAGTGTGAGAGTATTCTCTTCGAATCGATCCGTTATATGCAACATGTGTTTCCGTGGGCCCAACCGAGTTCTGAACGCAAACAGTATCTCGGTCGCTTCCGAATGTTCTGCAGGACTCACCATGTGACAGACAGACAGACAGACCGACAAACCACGCTACTTGGTCAATGTTAATGTCAATACTGTAGATTTGTATGGCGCATAATCGCGAAGCCCCTAATGCGCTGACCCCTTAAGAGCTGTTAAGGAGTCGTTCACAATAGGCGGGATATACCTACGTAGTAAAGGAAAGGAAAGGAAATGAACAGTATTTATATAGCGCCATTTGTATACTATGCACACCTTAAAGCGCTCAGGCATGGATCACACAGTTTTACCTGCAAATACACCATGCTTGTCTTTCCTTTGTAAGCATTCACCATCTCAGATGGCGCCACCCCTAACTGAGGCAAGTCGTAAAGCCAGCAGTTAAGAGGTCAAGCCAGCTGCTAACGCCTATAGCGGCTGGCTCCGGAGACTACTCACTATTACCCAACTTCCATACTTTCATAGCCTCATCTCTGTTCAATGTCCTCGTAGTACTCGCTCTTCATCCGTCGTTACTCGGCCACCTACATCATCCTCTCTTAAAATTACTGATCGCGCCTTTTGAGTCCTTTCAGTATGCTTTACAGCATGCCATGCTTTACAGTGTCTGTGAAATCATTTCCCTTTAGCTCTTCGTCAACCTCATTATAGAACCAGTTCCTACCTGTAAGGGTAGGGAGGGAGAGAAGGGGAGGAGAGGTGATCGAGGCCCGAGGGGAACGTGGAAAGCGGCCATGCGGTAAACGGCGGTTTAACGGCCAAGTGGACCTGCACGATGCACCCTGCACTCCTGCAGTGATTTACCAACTCTTTGTGGTTTCGATTTTTAGGCGGACCTTTCTAAATATTCTATAGGATCCATTTGTTGATGTTTTTGTGTAAATTTGGTTTTTATTTTTTGATAAAATACCGTGGGCTTGTCGTTACATCGTTTTACAATGGCGGCAGCAGGTTGGAATCAAGAAACTAAAGCAAGATTGTCCGAAAAAGTAGCAGTAAATATGAACGATCTAGCGTCACTAACGAAACATGTTCTCCGTGGATCTAAGTCTAGTGATGTAAGTGAACATTTTGACACGTCTTCTTCATCGTCGTCATGGAAGCATTGCAAGTCCAAGATCGGTCTCGTAAACACGTACTCTGTTTTCACCGGACCGGTTCAAATCACTGCAACGTCAATCACGTTCTCACAAGCACTACATAATGAACGTCTCCTTCCCTTCCCTCCTTCCCTCGTACAACATGACAAGCTACGGCCGACGAGCATTTTCGTACGCCGGCCCTCATGCCTGGAACTCACTGCCAGAACATTTGCGACAAACCACATCAATCGAACTTTTCAAGCGCTCTCTAAAAACGTTTTTATTCGGGCAGATAGCGCGCTGAGCGCATTAGAAACATTCCATGTTAAATGGGCTATATAAGTTTACTCATTTACTTACTTACTCACGAGACATTGCGTTTAGCGTTTTAATGATCGAAGTGGATATTGTGCCGGGTTAAAAGCATAATGGACGGCAAGCTATTTTGCCGGTTAACGGCAAAATAGCGTACTGGCTATTTTGCCGGTTACGGTTACAATTAGCCTACACTTAAGCATTCGCTGCTGCACTAGTTTTATAGTCTGAACACACAACATATGAGACTAGTCAAGAATAGATAAAAGAACTTGTAATTAGTTTTACTGTCCATGGACCTTGACTTTAGAAAAGGCTGAAAAAAACCTGCTTTTTAAAATTAGTTTTTTAGTGAATGTGAACTCACGTTCATGTTCACTATATGCTATTGCCGTCTGTCAGTCTGTCGTCTGTAATGTTCGTGTGCCCTACTCAGCCAGTTGAAATTTTCTGCAATTTTTCTTTGCCTTTTGGTACCTTGGCCATCCATCGACATCCAAAGAAAATTTTATGGAGGTCGTCCCAGCGGAAACCGTCCGTTGGGGGGGGGGTTTAAACGCAAGAGGGGTAGCCAAATATAGCGATTTTTGAGCTTTCAGAGGGCCCACCTCAAACCTAACCGACTGCCTCCACTCCGCGGGGGGTGGGCAACAGCCAGTTATTAATTGGTAGCAAACCGTCTCAGTCCAGCAATGGAAGAACATTTTGCTACCCGGACAGACTGGCTGGCGAAAAGTAGGCAATAGTCATCGTTCTAGGTAAGGTATTAACGATGTCGCTCAGACCTCCAACAACCTGCTCAGGATGTTTGGAGGAAGTCTTTCCCTGATGCACAGGGCAACGCTTAATATAGGTTTATTTATTATACCTATATATAATCACATGTTCATGGTCAATCCTAAGCTGCGGTGCGGTGGCGATAGGATGGATGTTCGACGACTTTAAAAGTCGGACGCTAACCCGCACTTCGAGGCATCTGGCAAACCTCATTGTACCAAGCCCAGACCACCCGTAACCGGGTCACGAGGTGGTGGCAAATCTGGAACCTGGGAGAATTCTTATGTTATGGATATAACTAGCAACAACATCACTGAATTAAGGAACATGTTTGTGAGATTTTTTTTCTGAAAGCTGTCGATGAGGATAATTCACTCTCGGATATATAACCTTTCAAGCTGTCTAAAGCTCTTGCTAATTCAGCCGACTCTTGTAAAATCATCACTCGTTACCGCTCAGGCGGAATCCTCGTCGAATCTTTCAACGCAATGCAAAGTGAAAAACTCCTTGAGTTGGCTCAGCTCGCTGGTGTTCAGATCACTGCTTCCCCCCACCGCACCCTGAACTGCAGTAGGGCGTGGTGAGATGCAGAGATCTAACACACTGTACTGATGAAGTAATTCTCAAAGAGCTGGGACGTCAAGGAGTCACCAAAACATTCAACATCACCGTTAAAGATGGACAAAGCCAACGTAAAACAAACTCGTTTATTCTTACTTTTAACTCCTCTCAACCACCAAAACACATCACTGTCGGATATGAACGTATTCCAGTCTCTTTATACACATTCCTAACCCTTACCGATGCTTCTCTTGTGAACAATTCGGACACTCTGAAAAGAACTGTATGAATGGACGTGTTTGTGCTCGTTGTGGCTCATCTACTGACTCTTCAGACCAATGTTCAGGCGAAGCAAAGTGCGTAAACTGTCAAGGTTCCCACCCAGCTTATTCGAGAGAATGCCCAAGAATGATTGCTGAAAAAGAGAAACTGAAAAGCCGAACAGAAAATAGAAGTCCTTCATTCCCTTTATTTCAACCATTGAATGGAAATGCACCAACACATCACAAAACTGCTGCAAATAAGCAAACTTTCCCCAGACACATTGTATTGGAAGACACTGATCCTAGCAAGCCACTCGGCAAACTTTCTCCATTCTTGTTGCAGAAAGCTCTGGAGTCGTGAGTTGGAACATTAAATAATGTTAAACGACTGCAGAGCGCTGTCGTTCTTGCGGAACTGACAATTTAACATACAGCCAAAAGCTGCTTGCTTTGGACAATATCGCGGGTGTTGCCGTCAAGGCCTTCCCACATCGTACTCTGAATCAGTCAAAGGGTGTTGTCCCATGTGCTGAGTTAAAGTCTTGTTCCAATGAGGAAATTGTGGAAGAATTGGCAGAACAAGGTGTCATTGGCAGTTCTAATGTCAAGGACAGCAATAAAACAAATACCTTTATTTTGAGTTTCTGTACTCCTGAAGTACCAGAAGACCTTCAAATTGGCTATATCTCTGTTCCAATCACCCCATATATTTCTAACCCTCTTTGTTGTTTCAAGTGCCAAAGATTCGGTCATGGAGAAAAGGGTTGCAATAAGGAGGCTGTACGTGCGCGCTGCGCTGAAACAGGTCACTCCGACAAAGGCTGTGAAAAAATGGTGAAGTGCTCAAATTGTTTGGCTGCTCATTGTGCCTTTTCGAAGAATTGTCCTCGTTGGAAGGCAGAGAAACAGGCCCAGGAAGTTGCCACAAAGAGAAATGTTAGGATCTGTGAGGCTAGTAAGATTGTTGCGTCTGAGAGACATTCTATACGAGATCGTTCAACAATGGCTTCTGTTGTTTCTGGAAATGCATCCGTTTCTACTTATACAAATAGAATCTACAAATCAATCTCTGTTGAAACAGAATACTCTTGGTCTCAGTCTAACACGCTGTCAATCTCAGTCTTGCCACCCTCAGAACACTCAGTGTCTCCTACATTAAACTCTCAATGTCAGAAACCTAGGGATTATCCCCAACCCTCTACTGATAACACCATAGTATTTTCTGCCTCAGTGGAACCAATCAAAACCCCCACGAGAAAAAACACAAATAAACGAAAATAATTTTCTCCAGACAACAACGGACAGACAGAGCAAACTAGAAAGGTTAAACTTCATCGACCTCCTGCTTTTACAACTGATCCTATCCAGATGTACAAGTTTTACAACAAATACGGTGTTCTGGATACGGAACCAGCTGAAGAATATTCTGATGCTATATCTTAATTTTAATCGTTTTTATTAATGGCTAACTTTATACAATGGAACATTCGTAGCATCCAAGCCAACAGAGAGGAACTCCAGGTTTTATTCTGTAATTTTAACCCATCAGTTGTCTGCCTCCAAGAAACCTTGTTGAAAGACAATAGTAACGTTTGCTTCCGTAACTACTCTCTTTATCACCATCCGGGAACGGAGAATAACAGTACTTTTCACAGTGGAGTAGCTATTCTAGTCAAGAATTCTATTGCTCATAAACCAGTTCCTCTCAATACTAACCTGCAAGCTGTTGCCGCGAGAGTATCATGCTTCAAAACAATCACTATATGTTCCATTTACTTACCTCCATCACAGAACCTTAACCTTTCAGATTTAGAAGATCTTTTAACTCAACTACCTCCTCCAGTTTTGTTAATGGGGGATTTTAATGCCCACAATTGTATATGGGGATCGAAAAGAGTCGATAGATGCGGTAAGATCATTGAGGATCTTATTTTAAAACAAAATATTTCAATACTGAATGATGGATCTAACACATATTTGCACCCTGGTACTGGTTCCCTCTCCACTATCCACTGTCTCTGCGATCCCTCTCTGTATACCGATCTTACTTGGTCTGTGTCAGATGACTTATGTGGCAGTGATCATTTTCCCGTTTTTATCAGCTGTCCTAACCTTGAACCTACTAATTGTCATTCTACTTGGAAATTACACAAAGCAGATTGGACTGGCTTTTCTGATATGTGCTCTGAGGAACTTGGAGACATAGGCTCCGATCTGTCCATCTCTGTTTTACTTCCATTCTGCATGACATGGCTTCCACCACTATACCCAGAAACAAGTGTAAACCTAAAAGTCATAACACCCCATGTTTCAGTGACGATTGCAGATCTGCTGTTCTTGACTGGAAGAAGGCTCTCTGTAAGGTTAAAGCCGCCCCTACTGCAGTAAATCTTGAACATTACAAAATCTTGAGAGCTAAAGCTAGATGTACCATCAGAACTGCTTGCCGACATTCTTGGCAGACATTTGTCTCTAAAATAAATAGCAGAACTCCTGTTAAAATGTCTGGAAAATGATAAACAAAATAGCTGGAAAAAGCAACCTAACATTATACATCACCTTAAAGTCAATGACACAGACATTACCAATATCCCAGACATAGCAAACGCACTTGCAAAAAACTCTCTGACAACTCATCTGCTGATAACTACTGCAACAAATTTCGTGCACATAAGAACCAAGCTGAAAGCCGCCCCGTTAAATTTAATTGTTGCAATAATGAGGTTTACAACAGCTTATTTTCCATGGACGAACTACATGATGCTATCTTTAAATCTCATGACACTGCCACTGGGCCTGATGACATACATTACCAAATGCTGAAACACCTTCCTCCGAATGTTATGACCACTCTACTCAACAGTCTATACAATATTTGGCGAGATGGTGATTTCCCTTCCGAGTGGCATATCGCAAACATTATCCCTATACTAAAACCAGACAAAGACAAATCAGATCCATCTAATTACCGCCCCATCTCTTTAACAAGCTGCATCTGTAAAACTATGGAGCGCATGGTTAACAGTCGGCTCACATGGTATCTGGAGAAAAACAAAATCATCACTCCGATGCATAGTGGATTCAGAAAAGGGCGCAGTATGAATGACCAGCTGGTACGTCTCGAGACTTTTATTCGTGAGACTTTTGCTTCGAGACAGCATGCTGTGGCTATATTTTTTGACTTAGAAAAGGCATATGATACCACTTGGAAACATGGCATTAAGCAAGATTTACATGATGCTTCGAGGGCGATTGCCAGTTTTTATAGAGAACTTTCTGAGAGACCGAAAATTCAAGGTCCGACTTGGATCTGAATACTCAGATTCATTTGATCAGGAAATGGGTGTGCCACAAGGCAGCCTGCTTTCTGTCACACTCTTTGCATTGAAAATCAACTCTATTGTCTCCACTTTATCTCCCAGTGTCTATATTTCTCTATACGTCGATGACTTCTTAATTTGCTATAGATCAAAATATGCGCATATAATTGAAAGACATCTACAGCGATGTTTGAACAAACTGTAAGAGTGGGCTGACACTAACGGCTTCAAGTTCTCTGAGTCAAAAACCGTTTGTGTGCATTTTTGCAGACTGCGGAAACAACACGCCGACCCCACTCTAACTGTCAATGGGAAACACATTCCAGTAGTTGAAGAAACTAAATTCCTTGGATTGGTATTTGATCGAAAACTAACTTTTGTACCTCACTTACGATACTTAAAAACTAAGTGTCTTAAAGCTATCAATCTTTTACGTGTAGTAGCTCACTCATCATGGGAGGTGATCAACAAACATTGCTCCACCTCTACCGAAGTCTCATCAGATCTAAACTTGATTACGGTTGTATTGTATATGGTTCGACTGGAAATTCGTATCTGAGAATGCTGGAACCTATTTAGAATCATGCACTAAGATTATGCCTTGGAGCTTTCCGAACTTCCCCGGCATCCAGTTTGTGTGCGGAAGCAAACGAACCTCCTTTATACCTTCGACGGAAAAGATTATCTCTGCAATATGCTGTGAAAATAAGCTCATGTTCTATGAACCCTACAGTCGAATGTGTTTTTAACTTGAAATCAAAACAACTATTTGCTCGGAAACCGACACAGATTGCTCCGCTCGGAATACGAATCGCTGAGAACTTGAGTAGTATTGGTTTTAGCCATAAAAAACAGCACGCTGTGCATAGTTCCATCTGTTTCTCCATGGCTGTTACCTCGCTCTCGTTTTAATTATGACATGTATGCATTCGACAAAAATAGTGTTAGTGCAGCAGTTCTACAGAATCATTTTGCAGAAACCAAGAACGGTTTTGGCAAGCATGTTGAAATATACACTGACTGTTCTAAAACTGGTGAAGCCATAGCCTGTGCAGTGATTTGTGGAAATTAGATTAAGAGCATGCGTCTGCCAGACAAATCTAGCATGTACGCTGCAGAACTCTCTGCAATTAAAATGGCTCTCGAACTTATTCGTCGATCGAAAGAGAAATCTTTTGTGATATATTCTGATTTGCTTTCTTCTCTACAAGCAATCCAAAGCTTCGATATTATCAATATTACAGTCTTCAACATACTTAAGCTTTACACTCAGCTGACTGATATAGGCAAACATGTCAGCCTGTGCTGGATTCCGAGCCATGTTGGGATAAAAGGAAATGAAATGGCAGATAAGGCAGCCAAAGAAGGTATTCGTTCTGTCATCACTCAAAGCAAGATTCCCCCAGAGAGCTTCTTTCCGCATATATCCAAGCTGTGCATAAAAGAATGGCAAGATTCATGGGATAGCACCCCTACAAATAAACTGTTTTCAATCAAACCAGTACTTAGCAAAAACAAACCGCGTACATCATTATGCCGTCGTGACGAAACAGTCTTCACTCGTCTAAGAATCGGTCACAGTCGAATGACTCACTCGTATCTTCTGTTGAGAGAGAGTCAACCCATCTGTGATCACTGCAAGTGTCTTTTTACGGTTAAACATATGTTTTTAGAATGTCCAAGTACTGCAGTCGTACGCCATAAATATCTTAGCAGTACTACTTTGAAAGAGCTGTTCTCCAATGTCGATGCACGCTGCATCCTTGATTTTACTAAGGAGAGTGGCTTTTACCATGCTATCTAAATAACCTTTTAATCAACCCAATGTTTCTTTTAAACACAATTCTTTGTATTTGCTATTTTGTTCACCTTATATTTGTTTTTACTTTTTTGTTATTAATTAATTTGTCATATTGGTTTTAACTTTTCTGGCACCGAATAGCTTACCCTGTGCCGATGGTGCCGTTAAGAATCTACTAACTCACTTGCGCTTTCAGAGGCCATATATCAGAAACGGTGCAAGATAGGAGGTAAGTTAGTATTAATCACTAATAGGAAGTCGTATATGAGCTTTCGATTGGTACCAAAGTCTGTGACCTTGAATGACCTTCAATGGCGAAATGACCTACATAAGACGTAATGAATTCTTTATTGTAGCATGTAATTTTGTGCAATTTCATACTTTTATTAATTACTTGATCAATTTATTCGTCTTAATAATCATACAAAAAATTAATCTATGCAAAATACTAAACTAAATTGTGTATCTTAGATACCAACATTACTCTTTGATCACTGTATGCTAGTGTTGCATGGTGGCTTAGCGGTAGGGCGTTGGACAATTTACAGGTCGCAGGTTCAATTCCCGGCCAGTCCACTTTCACGTGATATAGGTCAACTCAGCCTTGCATCCATCCGGGTCGCTAAATTGAGTATCTGCTTCGGCTGGGGGTAAAGGCGGGATTCTCACCACTGCCTGGTCGCCAGTAACACTGTGATACTACATGACATGTGAGTTTCCCGCAGCGGTGAAAACTAAGTTGATGCTAACTGCTATACATCGTTTACTTTTTACTTTTTATTTCATAGACATTTTGAAGGCTATATCTCGCAAATGGTGCAATATAGCAGGTAAGTTAGTATTAATCACTGATAGGAAGTCGTATATGAGCTTTGATTGGTACTAAAATGGGTCACCTTGAATGGTGAAATGGCCCGTATTTTGCGTTATTTTACCGAATTTGGTAGTTTCTGGAGCGCATTGCATAAAAGCCATAACTATAGACAATTTGCGTCACGCGGTCCCTCTGCAGACGTTTACTATTAGACATAGTAATCGCAAATTGTCTGTAGTTATGGCTTTGTCAACCACTTTTACGCATTGCGTTCCAGGAACTACCAAATTTGGTAAAATATCGCAAAATAAGGGCCATTTCGCTGTTCAAGGTCATTCAAGGTCACCGATTTTGGTACCAATAGAAAGCTCATATACGACTTCCTATTAGTGATTAATACTAACTTACCTCCTATCTTGTATCGTTTCGGAGATAAAGCATTCCAGATGTTCAAAATTGCTATATTTGGCTACCCCTCTTGTATTTTAACCCCCGATGGTGGGTTCCCGTTGGAAGATTTCAGTAAAATTTTCCGTGGATGTCAACGGATGGCCAAGGTACCAAACGGCGAAGAAAAGTTGCGGAAATTTTAAACGAACTGGCTGAGTAGGGTGCATGAACGTTACAGAAGACAGACAGACGGAACGACAATAGCATATAGCGAACGTGAACATGAGTTCACGTTCACAAAAAACTGTAAAAAATGAAATTTTGGCAATGTAATGTGCAGGCCCTTTATATAGCCATAACCGGCAAATTAGCATGCCAGCTATTTAGCCATTAACTGGCAATTAATAACAAAAACTGATCATCAGTTTAACACTTAAGTGTAAGGGTCTAGTTATTTATCACACGTAGGAAACAGCAAAAATTATTTTGTTATGCCCATTGTGATGTGAATCTGTGTACACCCTTACAAGGCAACTCACTTTGAAAATTTGAAAAGCATTCTCCATTTCATTGCATTTATGGTTTTGCATACGGATTACTATCACAATGA
>Ga0209780_1004733_pt1 | contig 10561 bp, 10 predicted proteins | sample WorMetexBAHAMAS2_FD_187384 | JGI IMG/M metagenome (GOLD analysis project Ga0209780, IMG submission 187384) | Marine gutless worms symbiont microbial communities from Max Planck institute for Marine Microbiology, Germany - Inanidrilus exumae... | ecosystem: Host-associated > Annelida > Digestive... | reverse complement strand
GTGACTGCAGTCGAGCGGCTCCCGGTCAAACCCGTAGATCGCCTGCAGCATACCCTCGAACGCGTACCTGCACACCACACCCACAACGCGCGTTCGGTCAGACACGGCGGTGGGCTGAACTGAATTCATCCGTGGACTGGGTTGGATTGGGTCGGTTCGCATAATTCGTCTCCACTGTCTGCAGCGAAAGCAGAAATCACTGCATTGATTTGTCGCGTCAAATCACAAATCACGTGACCCTGTAGAAGTACAGTAGAAGCTCTGTCTCCGTCGTAAGGTTCGCCCAGCGTTACAGCATGGTAAATTTATAGCGTAGATACGATACGAGATGGTATATTTACGTGCGCTCACAAGCTGGCGAAAGGGCCACGTTAATCTGGCTCACAGCACCAAAAAAGGAAAATAATAAAAAAACTAAAAACAAAAAAAACGGGTACTGGCTTCTGCCTGATTTGAACTGCCTGGGAGAACATCTGATCGGCATATATACAGTTTTCTTTTCAACAGATCGCCCGCTGCGTTGTATTGCGCTGACGTGATTTCACTCCCCTCCGCCACGTAGAATTTTCGGTCCATGTAGGAATTAACACGCTATAAGTATTTTTCTTGCTTACTAGCTGCGAACGGAATGCGCGGTTTCATCATTTCACTAAAGCCATCATAATCGAGGCAAGCATTACAAAAATCGTGTATCACAAAAAAACAATTAAAACACAGAAAAAACCATGCCATATGATCAGTGTTAGAATTATAAAAATGTTAATGGGGCCACAGGGGGGCCCGGAAAAGTTAAAAGTAAATTGTTTGGATATGACTGTAAAGATCACGTTTAAGTGGTATAATAATGTTGTAGCAGCTAATATTGCAGATTGAAATATATCTTTTGTTACATTGTATGATGCTGATTTTAGCGTGACTTTAAGAAAATTAGACAATTTATTTTAAGTTGTCGGTCTTATGTGTTATTTAACTCAAAATACACCAAAATTTTAGTAGTATTCTGACCGTGATAGTGATGAACAGACTGAACAGTAGGAACTGTTTCATATGCTGTTTTATTACCAAATAGTAACTTGCTTGCTATTGACGTGTGCTGCTGGCTGCTGCCGACGTGGGTCTGCATTGCAATGCGACGGCCGATGTTTTCCAGTTAAAAATTCTTTCAGTGACGGGATCATAAATAAACATCTCAAACTAAAAACGGTCAACGGGGATACGGTGTGGGGAGGAGTGTCCCTTTGGAGGGGACTAGGCCGTGTGCCAAAAACAGGCAAAAGTTGCCAATTTTAGACCAAAAAATACTGAGCCTTAAGCATCCTGATTTCTGATTGCTGTATTTTAAAGTTTCGCTGCCTGTTTTACATGATTTATTTGCGCCCACCAGAAGTTCAATTTTAACACCTATTGGGGGCAGCTGACTCTATTGGGGGTCCGGCCCTACCAGGGTATTGGTAATTCTAACACTGCATATGATACATTAAAATGCACTGAAAAGCCAACAGGTAGCCAGCTTAAACTATCGCACAGAACTATAACAGAAAAACAGAAGATAAGACTTCAACGCCCCAGCGTCGACGTGGATGCCTTCGCCACCTCGACGGACTGCTGTGACTTTGACCTTTGACCTCCAAAATCTAATCAGGTCATCAGTAGGGGCTGGCAGTTACTCCCTGTAAGTTTCACTGAGATTGATCAAACCGTTCTGCGTTGGCAACACAGAATCGGTAGAAATCTGAAATCTATAATAGTTAAACGTTACGAATACTAATTACGTCAAGTAAGACTGCGCGAAATACAACCATCGTTACTGACCAGTTGATGGACCCAATGTAGCAACAACACATTGCTCGGATGAGTATGACCAAGAACAATATCATTGTATTTCAGTGTATTACTTAGATTACAACCGGTCTCGTATAGACTATATTTACCGCATGTAGGAGAGATATGAAAGCCAGTGCATGTAACCCGGAATTGTGTCGAGATTAACGAAAAATCCGCTAAACAGCAGGACAGGAATTGACGTCACTGGCGCCGCAAATACTGCAACCTAAAACAATCACATGATAACGATAAGTCATCAATCACTATGAAGGGCAATTTGTAATAATTAGTACTCCCCCTGTATTTGATGAATGGGTTATCATATTTACTATTTTAGCACAGCAAGGAAGGGCTGCGGGGTAGTGAGCCCAAAAATATTTGGATTAAGATTATTATTATTTCAATTTCCAAAATCCAAATCCACACAAACGTTCCAAAACATATGCAATAAATCAAATATATTCGTTAATATTTGATTACTATTGTATCTAGAAGATGCTCATACAGCTCATATCTTATCGAAGCGTGCAACAGCCGCAATCGAAAAACATTACATTTAATATGCGCGCCAGTTACGTTACGTTATCTGGTAATCATAGAAGAATGCATCTGGGGCAAAGAGAACGCCGGGTGGATTAGCAGCTGCATCCCAGTCTGCGGTAACTGCGGTAACAGTAAACGTGCTGTAAACTAAGAATAACGCTTAATGTCGTCAACTGCTAACAATCGCGCTGCTAACGGCGGCTGGGTGTGGACGAAAAATGGCGATGTCCCGACTTTCGGATAAGGTCACGGAGGGAAGTATCACTATTTAGGAACCAGAATGACTTCTGACGCCGAAAGTGGGTAAAAAGGGGACTCACTCACACAGTCCTAAAGGACCGCAGGTGCCAGTGCTGATCTCCGGTTTACTACGCAGACAGTCCACGTGTGACGCTAGCTATAATATCCCAGCAGCAGGCTGTCATTTCGTTCTATCAGGCCCGCCGTTACTTTCCCAGCTTAATAGTGTCACCTTTCTTGGTCGGTATCAATTTATACTGCTTAGACAACATAGGCACACACGTGTAGTGTGAACAACTTGCCTATAGGTCGCAGCGTGACTTGCCGGGGATCGAACCGTCAACGTATGGATCGCAAGTCCAACGCCCTACCTATTTTGCTACCATACCACACCAGCCATTCCACAAACCAGTTCGATATGCTAATCCGTTTAGGCACAATCCCACAAAAATTAGCAAGTTTCAGACATCCCTGGATTTCGAGGCCAGCCCATGGTTACCGCAACTTGTATATAAATCGACAACGCCTGTAAAATGATGCACATACTGCTGAAATGTGTTCAACAGTTTCGACTCTACTTACTGGACCAAACACAAAGTGATCAGAAACCCCAATTTTGGGGAAATCCTAAAATGTAGTCGATTGTTTACAGTACCAAAGTGAACTCGTTCCCCAAAAATTCATAAAACTTCATCTACAACTTAAATCCATCCACAACTTCTTGATGAATGCTGCTAACGAACAATATGACGAATTCTAAGCATTTCGTAACCTCTTGTTTCAAATGTCGAATGTTTCAAATTTCAAATGTAGAGGTAATAAAACAAGTATATCCGCCCTCGTAATACTCGGACGGAAATGTACGCTGGCCGCGTCACGTGCTGCCCCTGGTGAGTCACGTCGAGCGTACGCTGCGCGGTCTATTAACGTTAGAAGAAAGATGAAACAGACGGACGGAAGACAGACAGACAGACGCCAGACCGTTACATTACGCTTACCGCTAAACGCGGCCAGGGTGATAATATTATTTTTATTATTTTAAATACCTTTTTAAATATCTCCAAATCTGTCGGTGAGAATCGGTTAAGACTTACTTCAAGACTTGTGCCAGCACTGATCAGAAGCCCCAGCGACTGGGCAACTAGGGACGTCTGCGTACAGAGCGTAAGAAACATGATGAACCGCAGAAAGTCGTTGGGTTGATTTGTCATCCAGTAGACGATGCTCCCATACAGCATTGGAAATATAATCTACAATAACCGTTGAATTTCACAACCTCCGTTGTTATAAAAGCTGCAGCTTTTTAATCAAAATATACGGAGTTTTCCACCAAACTGTGTTTACTACTGATAAATGATAATAACTCCACCTAATTTTATTTAACCGTTTTCAGTAATTTTTACCAGTTTTTATAAAGATTAGAAATTCTCCGCATACATGCAGTAAAATGTTCCGTCTCATCTTACGTCTCTATCCATACTACCACATAAAGGTTGAAAACAAGTTAATCAAGAGTTTAAAAAACATTTATAAGTAATCAATAAAGTGTTTTTTTAATTCAGTGCGCTACAAAACTTAATGAGTTTTCCAGTAAAAATGGACGTCTGATACGATTGTGGAAAACTGAAATTATTTGGTTTAAGTTAATGAATTTATTTAGTTTCCACGTGAGGCAGTTTGTTTTATACCTGAAACGGCATGTCAGCGAAAGTCTTGGCGAAGTAGTACGCCTTGACACTGTACCAGTAATTGAGATGTTCACGAATAAATACACCCATTTCCATCGGAACTGTAGACATACATAATATAACAGCATAATGAATGTAAGAAATACTGCAGCCACAGAAGGTTTACTAATAACAGAATGTTTACTGATAACAAATGTGACAACTTAATAACATTAAAGTATAAACACATACGAGTACATGCCTAGTATTCAGCGTTTACTCGCTTTCTTCATCTTAACTAAAATATATAGAGTTATTATTACTGACAGTGTTTTCACAAGCTTGAAATAAATGACATATTCATTTATTATATAAAACGTATAAACCTTTCTGTCCCACATGCATCTTTTAAACGCAATTTTACGACGCTAGCCGATAGATGGGCAATGCAGCATGGTAAAATTATATTACAGGAACGAGACGCATAGACGGTAATAAAGTACACTATTTTACTTACTTACTCACTCCATCTGTACACTCTTCCTCTGTCACCCTGTAATTGACACATGACAAACGTTTTGATCATGTTTTAAGCATTTTTCTGTGTTTTCCCCACGTTTTTAACGTTTTTAACGTATTTTAGTTTTTTCTCTCACGTTTTCTACGTCTATGCTAGGCCTGATGCCGTCTCGGTGTGTGTACGTACATGTCATGCAAGTCGGCATAAGGGCGGTGAACATAAGAAACAGCATTCCGAAGAAGAGACAGCCGGCGTTGTTGTAAACCTTTGCGGACTCGTTGCCGATGTTCATATATAAGAGACCGATGAGAATGCCAATCGACAGGTGAGATATTAGTCGCAGGCGCGTCAGCGTCTTCACACAACCATCAACGTCGTATAAACTCATATAAACTCCACTGCTACCACTGCTTAAACTAGGTCCACGCCAACCACAATTACCCAAGCAGACGGCAGTCGCGGGTGTAGAGTTTTAACGGACGTTTGTATGTCTGTCTGTCTGTTTATCCGCACGATATCTCTAAAACCGATGCTGCTAGGATCATCAAACTTGACATGGAAATGTTCCACGATAACTCATGGAATCAGTGCTTGAATTGCCGAAAGGGACAAGAGGGATTCCCCCTCCCCCACTGCAGTTGTCAGTCCCTATACTTTACAACGGGCCGCCCTTAGGCGCCTCGGTGTCGTCTCCCACTACTTTTTTGTAATTCGACCACTGCCGGGAAGTGGAAACTCTTTATTTTCGGTAAAAAGGTCAAAGGTCAAGGTCACGAGGCACACAAAAAAGCATTGCTGGCGTGGGTTTTTGCCCTCTTGTGAGTGTTGGCTTCTTCCAGTTATTCATAGCGTTGACCTTAGGCTGTATGTCAGGTAAATGGCACAGAAACTAAGCCGTCGAGTCCTACTACAGTCAACAGGACTTTGTTTGACAGTTTACTGCTCACTTAGTGCTCAGCGGTAGGGCGTTGCACTTGCGATTTACAGGTCGTGGGTTCAATTCCCAGCCAGTCCGCTTTCACGTAACATAGGTCAACTCAGCCTTGCATCCCTCCGGGGTCGCTAAATCGAGTATCTGCTTCGGCTGGGGGTAAAGGTGGGATTCTCAGTCTCACCTCTGCCGGGTGGCAGGTAACACTGTAATCCCATATGGCATGTGAGTTTCCCGCAGCGGTGAAGAGCCAAGATGATGCTAAACTGTTATACACTGTTTACTTTTAGTTTACTTTTACTCGTTAGATCACCGTAAATAGGCTAAATTTATAATGTATAATTTGCGCGTTTCGATTTTAAAAACCAAAATGCAGTTTATTTCCAACGACTGTTACAAGAATAGTGCGACGAATGGTGCATGCGCTCACCGAATCACGGACGATAGACAGAAATGTTCGGATGAAGAGAATACGGAACTGTGTCAGAAAGCTCGTAGCAAACGCATGCGACTCGCTGCCTGTGTCCAAAATCTCCTCTGCAGTCTGCCAAACATCCACGTTATCTTATACAATTTCGTACTGCTATGCAAGCTGCTATTCTGCGTTGTTGTTTTCTGAGCTTGATGCTGTGGTGTTACGGCGCTTTTAAGCACGCTCGTTGGTCACTTATTGCTCGCTTACTTAATTATTTACATATATGACTCTTTATTCTAACCAGGAAGGTAGCACATACAACAAACCAAAATCAAAACAAGACAGAAAAAGATAGTCTGATAACACCTGAGAAGTATAGTGAATGCCAAAAGTATATGGAACAGAACACAGTATAATACAAACGAAATACTCGAAAGAGTCGAAAAACGTTTACTGGTTAGGAGTTTTAATATTGAATTAGCTCAACTTTCAATAATTGATCTTACTACTGATATTTGGTTGCTATACTATACAAATGGAAATGGAATTTATGTAAACAAGACAAGCTAAGCGATACAGTGTAACTAAATTTAAACTGGTTTAGAAGCGAAGATAAGACAACAAATCTCCGGCTGCTGAAAGTGGACAGATCACTGTAAATGAACCTGCTTGCGGCGGCGTTTCGTCGGTTTGCGTTTGTTCTCGTTCGACCTCGTCTTGACTCCTGAGTTGTCAAGCTGCTCGTCAATGGTCGTCACCTTGACGTCGTGCAGGCTCGCAAAGTCACACTCACGAATCTGCTTCTCGACGTCGTTGGCGTCATTGTCGTCTTCGTCGTGGAACTCGTTTGGCGCCGTCGACTTATTGATGACCTGACAAATGTGCGCCACATCAGTGACACTGCAAGCAGATATAATGAAGTGGTCAAAAAATTTGACAAAAGGCCGCATCGCAGGGGGATGGCGGATTTTTCACAGGAAAAAGATAATGTAATGTGACATTGCTGCCGCAGTCCTGCTGTCACCGTTATTGATTTTTTGCTGCGTAAAGCGCCGTTATAGTACTGACTCCCAATGCTTTTCGATGGGCCGAACAACCCCCAAAATTCCTCCCTAACCGTCAATCCCAATCTCATGCATGGTTCCTTGGGACCACCCAAGTCTGCCCTCCAATCGGAATCTCGATCGGTTTAGCCGTACTTGCAGGGCTCACGAACGTGACCAACAGACAGACAGACACACAAACAGACAGAGACCACGCTACTCCGTCTGTAGCAATATGCGCGCATTTTATGCACTCAATGCATGTGATGCAATCTAAAGAATTAAACAAAAAGAAAGAAAATGACACAATAACCATTTGTAAAACTTGCAGTTCCACCACACAAATCACAGGACTGTATAAAGAGGACAGACCTATTCAAATCCATTTACCTCAATATATAACGTTGCTAAATTCACTATTTTCGAAACATTAATATCCTGGTTCGATCATGAACTGGGAACTATTTTGCTGATTTTGCAACAACAGCTATATTAACGCTTCAGGCCTTTTGGTCCATTTCATACAGACCGGTATCGTGTTAAGGCCTCTTGCTGCAATGTTCTAATGAAGTCAGTTACAGCGATAATAGCGACGAGAATAACGATAACGATATAACGATGATGATAACCTCGGAAGACCTGAGAAGATTCTCTCTGGCTACTGCGGCTGCAGTCTGTGTGACGTTCTGGTACCAGCAGAATGCTCTGTTCTTTGCTTGGCGGCAGCATTACACTGCCGACGACGACGTATTGGGCAACGCTGTACGTTGTTATGACAACTAGAAAGTCCTCACTCGAGGTTGCACCGAACACCCAGCAACATTTTCGGCTGGTTGTTACTTACTTATAATTTCCAATTCAGGTCCGTTTTTCAGCCGCGGTCGGCTATCCGAGCAGCTGCTGAGCTCTTACCATACTCCTGTGACCTTGAACGTTGACCTATGGTCTATGACCTTGATCTTTGAACTTGATATAGGTAATGTCGAGTTGAATCAGTACGCTATTGATACGTCAAAGGTTACTTATTGTCGCGACGCACACACTCACCGGACCAATTGCTCTACCTGGACCACTAAAGTGTTCGGTAGCGTTCTTCGTTCGTTCGTTCGTTCTTTGCGGGCAGGGGTCCAGCCTACTCTGGACTTCAGCGTGGGTGAGACCATATAACGGTCCAGTGCGCTTGCCCAGGGAATTGGTAGGTGTGTGCGACATGTGTTAGCGACGTGTGGCAGGTCAAGTAGTAGTGAGCAGCTTGTCGGGTATTTCTATAGCGCGCCCCTTCTAGACGTGGCCTACTGTCTGGCTTAGCCCTGACTGTCGCTGTGTATTACGCCAGCCAGCGGCCAGCCAAGTCTATTTACTTTGACTCACGCCGGTGCGGCCGGCAGACTTGACACTGCTAGATCAAGGTGCCTGCAAGGCTGCAACGGTCACAGTTTATGGAGAACACCATCGAACCCTCTTTTTCCTGCCGGGGATTATCTCCGTGTTCATCTTGTGCATAGGAATTATTAGAAATAATTCTGTGGTAGGCGGAGGCGCCTGGGCCGAGTCGAACCTCGGCCACTGAGCGCGTCACGCTTTACTGCACATGGCGCCCGAGTGCGTTAACCACTCGGCCACGAGGACAGGTCAGTGTTGGGTAGCAAACTGATGACAATTGATGCGGATGACTAACCTTCAGCGAGTTGATGGGCTTCTCGTTGACAGCGGCAGCTGCTGCAGCTGTCGCTGAGGCGGATGACACATTCTGATATTCGGCGTAGACGCGGCTCTTAGCGGCGACGACGAGGCTGGGAACAACGTCTCCATACTGGCCGCACGCTAACTCCATCACTACCACAAAACATCGTGGATTACATACGCTCCACTACTTTCGACTTGCGGCTAACCGGTCCATTTTCCACGTCCGTCATGGGATAGGCCGGGTGTCCTAAGGAAATATCCGGAGAACAACTGCTGCAGCGGTATTTTTGCACGCCGTATGTCCTTGACGACATGCTTAACCAACATTATCACAACTTTGAAGGCTGCAATGTCGTTAGATAAACTGATATTAAATTGCAACACATTTCAGCAGGCCTGGATATCAGTATTCGGCTCCAAGTTCGGCTTCAGCCGACTGTTGGATTCACTTTATGGCGCGTTTTTGGCGGAGTTCGCGCGTTCAGGTATAACTCCGCCGAAAGTCAACCGATTTGGATGAAAGTTGGAGCACTCTGGGTACACTATCGCCTGTCGGGGGCTGGCCCTGGCAGATTTTGGGCGCGATCTGCGCAGTAGCGACAGCTGGATCTTATGTCATTAATCATTAATGAATGCAGGAAAAGCATCCATCCAAAATTCATCCAATGCTTCACTAAAAGTCCGCCATTTTAATCCTCAAACGGGTGAGTGCTCAACGTTCAAAGGCAGGCTTGTTCGAGGTGATCAGTCGTGGGACTGAAAGCTAAAAAGAGGGTCATACGGTGAGGCAAAACGTCGAAAGTGCTGACAACGAAACGCGGAAAGGCATCGAGGGGGCAGGACATTGGATGTCCTCTTCCATCCCAATAGATTTCTGGGTATAGTATCTTGAGCTCTCCCCGGGAGGTTCGGGGCGGTGTCCCGGCCAAAAACGATTTTAGTATATATTATGTATATGTGTCAGTGAGCGCCTGATTATAGTATTTTGTACAGTTTCTGGCTGCGTAGTGAGAGATGTCTGGGTGAACACCTCCTAGAGGGGGTGTAGACCAAAACACTACTGGGAGGGTGTAGTCGAAGTCAGGGGGATCAACACCCCTCTACAGGGGGTGTAGATAGAACACTAATAATCAAAATGACAAACGAGCATGCAATATGATCACAATATGACACAGGAAGTGATTTAAAATTTTAAAAGATCGCATCAATACCGAAGTCTGCCGGGTTGTGGTAGGACGGACAGTTGAGACCGAGACTAGCAAGATACGGCACCAGACCAGGAACGTTACCGTCGTACATGCATTGTCCCTCGGCCAATATGTACAGCTGAAACAGACCAATATAGCCGACTATACGCAGTAGACAATTCATGGCCACTATAGCGAAGGGCTTAACACTAACCCTACTCCTAACCCTTGCTGTAGCGGGCGACCATGCAGTTAATGCTAGATATCTGCTCCAATGAAGCAGAGCAGTTGGATATCTCATTTAATACGGTGAAGTCGGTCGCACTTAGAATCCGCCCACCCTATAAACATAACAATTTCTTAGATCCGTGCTTGACCTGCCTGGTCTAGCGTCTGTATTGATGAGAGACTGGTTAGGTTTGCGGGTTCGTTTTCTCGCTGTTTCTCGTGGGCTGCTATGCTCAGTTGTGCTGTTCGTTGTTAACGCTTACTGTCAGTTTATTTA
>Ga0209780_1004732_pt1 | contig 10562 bp, 6 predicted proteins | sample WorMetexBAHAMAS2_FD_187384 | JGI IMG/M metagenome (GOLD analysis project Ga0209780, IMG submission 187384) | Marine gutless worms symbiont microbial communities from Max Planck institute for Marine Microbiology, Germany - Inanidrilus exumae... | ecosystem: Host-associated > Annelida > Digestive... | reverse complement strand
ATAAGTCAGTCTGTTCACGACAACAGCCTGAAACACCGCCTGTATCGCATCCTGTGGGAGACCGTGGTGTCGCAGAGTCCGTAGTGCAAACAGGGATTGTGAGCACTTAGTTAACAGACGACGGCAGACGACGACAGACGCCAGAGAGTACCGTACAGTATGTGTAGGCGGGCCAGTAATAACGAATGCTCCTTTAAACGTCATGTGATGATCCGGTTACTGGCGTGGCGTTGGACAACCGGCGCAGAGAGACCGACATCCGGTCCATCAGGAGACCAGTTCAGTGATGGATGAAGAAAGGCTAATGTCAATGGATGATTTCTCATGGTTGTGGTCAGTGCTTTGAGCTTCCTTCAGTACCTTGACATCGTTACTGCGGCCCCGGTAGGGATGCAAATCATTGTGGTCTGCGTGTCTGTATGTTTGTCTGTCTGTCTGTTTGTAGTCTGTCTGCCCGATCGCATATCAAAAACCACACCTGCAAATTTCAGCATATTTTCCTGTACATGTTCTCTGTGGCCGTGGCTCGGTCCTCTGACGGCAGTGCAATACGTTATGTAATTCCAGTTTTGTGGATGACGCTGCGGCCAGAATCAAAGACGTACGTTTTGTACAGTTCGCCGGTTGGCGGCACAAGGGGGCGAAGTCTGCCGTCTCCGATTGCCTCTCGTTACAGTCCGTAAAAGATACTGTGCCACTAGTCCTGAAAGGTTCTGTTTTGGAACTGGAGAAGGAAGAACGCACAGTAGGAAACAGCTAGCCTAGGTTCACCTAGGGCCCAATTTACAAAAAAAAATCTTAGGATAAACTTAGGATAAAGTATGACTTAGGAAAATCTTAACGAAAACATAGGATGAACTTGCGCAAAACTAAGATCAGCTGGCTTCCTTCAAAAGGCAATTAAAGATATTTCTTTTCGCTAAGTCGTTCCCATATTTTTTGTTTGTGTACCGTGTCCTGGAAGCACATTTGCTCATGCCACGTTAATCTGTAACAAGCGTTAAAGAAAAATGTAATGTCTGAAAAATAACTTACTTAACATTTTTTCACATAATTGTCTGCATGAAGAACTTAGTAAGTCTTAAGATCGCTTTAGTAAATTACGTGTAAAATCTATGAAAATCTTAACTTTATAACTTAGGATAAACTTAAGATAAACTTAGGAACTTATGCTAAACTAAGGATTTTCCTAAGATTTTTTTGTAAACAAGCGTTAAACGGCCGTGGAAGTGGGCACCGTTCATCAACATCATTTGTTCAATAATGAACTGTCATTATATCGATGTCTCGTGAAAACAAACGTATGGTTAGATTGTTGTTAAACTGATGGAAAGGAATTGGGTGTGTAGAAAATTCTAAACAAATTCATGCAAATGGTTACCGCACTAAATCTGTGGAGAACAATTAAACAGATTAGCAGTACTGAGCAGTCGTAATCGACTATGAGCTGTGATGATAAACATGTGATCAAAGAATTATGACAAAGGGCCGCATCGCATGTCCTGCGGTGTTTGAGGATTGAATGATCCTTTTGCTGCGTACACTGCAGCAGAGACTCCCCCATGTGGACAACTGCAAAACATTTCCACTTCCCGTGGAGAGATCTCGACTGGCATCTAATACATGGTTCCTTGGGCCCACCCACGCGAGACGGCCATTAAACGGCATCTCGATCGGTTCAGCCGTTTTTGCAGAGCTCACCCGTGTGCCCAACAGACAGACAGACAAACAGAGTGACTGACAGACCACGCTACGTGTGACGTCTGCTGCAATAGGCGGCATCTGTGCAGCGTTTGCGATGCGGCCTAATGATGCCATGATGTTGTAACTGTACCGTGTAGTCATGCCGTAGAAGCGTACACTGCACTGCCGTACAACGAGCGCGTACCTCGACCCACGAATCCAAATGAGCGCCCTGCCTACCAGGGTCGGAACCCGTTCAGTGATGTCTGGGCAAAAGAAGCCCTCCGCATTGTCAACAGTTATCTCCGACGGTAAGCAAACCGTTTTAAATTCGGCTGTTGAATTTCCATTCTGCGGAGACACTAGTTGAAGTAGGAGAACGTGGGGAAAGTAGAATGCAGTTCTTTGCGATTAACTTGCCCCGTACGGGCTCCGGGGCGGTAATGCGCCGTAATTCATGTGTTGATTTCGGCGTTATATAGATTGTTTGTTTGTGTTTACTTCACTTCCTTCCTCCCTTTTTTTTACTTTCTTCTCTCCATATGCTTTTTTACTTATCTACTTCCTTACTTGTTTACTACCTGACTTATCTGTCTACTTCTTCCACAGTAGATTTGTTCCGTTTCCAGCCCGGAGGTAGTAGGAGGTGACCAAACCTGGCTTTTGTTTTTCTGTTAATTTTATGTTGTAGTATATTTTGTTACGGGTGCATGTTTGCTTTTGTTGTGTTTGTTTCAGTTTTTATGTACAAAGCCAAGAGACTGGGAAGAACGTCTCCGAAGTGACCTATTTTGTGTCGTGTGGGACGTAAAACCTTAACTCAATCAATCAATAAATTGTAATTAACTTTCGTTCATTACTTACTTGCTGAGATGCTACGTTATATTGCGTGGCTCACATGTTTTACAGTTCCTGACTTTATCCACTGTTCACAATGATTAACAAGCAGGCTTTCTCGTGGACTGTTTGATGAATATTGCAAAACTAGTTTTGTAACTAGTAAAACGGAGAGGGCCCAGAGGGGGCAGTTGTCCCCGGCGCAGCAGGCGAGGGGGCATGAAACAGCTTCAACAAAATATTATATGACTAACGACCACAATATGAGTTTGATACAGTTTGCTGAATGAGCCATCAGTAAGTGGCGTAAAAAATGGACTGTTGGCAACAGACCTACTTGACGCATTTCTCGTTGGGTCGACAACTACAAACACCATTGTAGCCTGGGTTTGCGGGTTGTACCGTTGATTATCTACGGTGTGGTTGGTGTTCTGCAGTGCGGTGCTTCAGCCTGATGACATCGAAGCTCGTTCAGCGATGCACTTTGCCTCTGCTGTTGCTGGCCTCGGCCTCGGTAATGCTGGAGCTCATCTCTGGTGAGCAGCATCTTCTCAGAAGTAAAGTACAGTAAACGAAACGTCGATTTGTATAGCGCATCGTTGTAACCACCTCTAATGCGCTCAGGAATGGCACGTGTGAGAAGGATCACACAGTTTTACCTGCCACCCACACGTTTGTTCACGAGTGAAATGAACCGTCCTGCCTTTACTCCGTAAGCATTCACCAGATGGCGCCACTCGAGCGAGGTAGCACACATCCGATTACAGCTCACTAGGCCTACTCATTTATCGACCTCGAAATGATGAAAGGCTGGGTTAGCCTAGTTGGCTGACCTTGACCTCAACACATTGGCTGACCTCAACACCACAGCACACGTTAATACAACGGTTAAACTAATTCTCCACTTTTATCACCTCTGTGTAGGTGGCGCGCGGGGTTTGAGACCTGGTGTGATGTCATATTCTGTGGACAGAAATGACTAATATGAATTATGAGATCTTAATCTCCTGTACGGCTCCGGGGCTGCAATGCGCCCTTATTCATTTGTTAATTACGGCACTACGTAAATCGCTTACTTACTCACTTACTTCCTTGCTTATTAACTTAATTAAAAATAGGCCCGTTCGTTTTTCAGGCTGCAGGTCGTAAGAGGCGACCAAACCCGGCTTTAGTTTATTGTGTTTATTTTGTGTTATAATATATTGTGTTACGGATGCGTGTTTGCTTTTATTGTGTTAGATTTAGTTCTTCAGTACTAAGCTAAGAGATTGGCTGGGAAGAAAAGGCTATAGGGTCATTTTTCCAAAAAAACTCAAAAATTGCTCAAAAATTTCCAGATCTTGCGACTTTGGGCCGTTATAACTCCATAATGATACAGATCGCCGGAAATTCACTTCCAAGTGGTCTCCCTACGGGATGTTTAGTTTCCATTTTTACCGTTGTACGCTTGCATAAGAAAAATTTCCGGCAATGTTTACCGCCCGTTAAATACGATAGATCCTAGTAATCATTGACGGTCACCGTGGCCTGATTATGTCATAGGTCATGGCCAGGATATCCAATAAAATAACGCAAAACTGGTTTATGACCCAGTATTGCGTTATTTTATTGGATGACCGTCACCTGATAAAGTACAAAATCGGTGCTCCGTAGCGAAATTCATATCGCAATGCATGTATTGCAATATTAATTTAGCTGCGGAGCACCGATTTCGCTTAAACTTAATTCTTTACTGTAAAGTCGGACATAATTCAATTTTACATTATTAAATGGCATAAGTCATGATAATTGTGACTAAGTATTTAGACATTAGTCGCAAAATTAAATGAAACAGGAACCGAGAAATTGGATGATTAATGGGAAGAGTAATACAAAAACAAATTTTGTTGTTGCTGTTACTATGGCAACATGGAAACCAGTCTAAGAGCCTAGATATGCTACAATTATTATTAGGTTTGTCGGTCTGTCTGTCGGTCTGTCACGTAGTAAGTGCTGCAGAAAATTCGGAAGCGATCGATCAAGATACCGTTTGCATTTGGGACTCGTGTGGGCCCAGGGAAACACCTGTTGCATATAGTGGACCGATTCGAGGCGAATACTATATTGTGTTTATTCAACACAATACAGCCATCTAGTTAGGCCTATGTTTATTTTTCTTTATAATAGTTTAAGTGTATTGGTCAATGTTTTCTTTTGTTGAGTTAGGATTACTTTCGTCTGTACCTAGCTAAGTAATTGGCTGATAAGAATGTCTCTAGAATAACTGATATTTTGTTGACTGGAATTAAAATCTTTAATCAGTCACAGACGCGTACCGTGACAGTTGTGTATTGAAAAGTAGCAAGAGACTCAGCTGTTGTACTGAGTGTCAGACATTTCCCCCTGGACATTTTACCTCCCGGATATTTTCCCTTAACCAAAACCATAAACCTAACCCTGACCCTAATACTAACCCTAGTATTAAACCTAACCCCAACCCTACTGACCCTACCCCAACCCTAACCCTAACCCTATTAACCCCACTCCTAACTCTAACCATAACCAAGCAGGGTAGGGGGAATGTCCGAGGGGGAATTTTTCAGGGGGAACTGTCCGTTTCCCGTTGCAGAGGGGCTGCGCGGCGGTACACGTCGACTGAAAATTTAAAGTTAATTCCAGGCTAGTAAGTAAGTAATTTTATTGAAGTATGGCGGCCAAAATGGCCAGATTGACACCGAACGTTATATGTGCGCTCATTACATGCAGAGAAGTAAAATGAACCACACAGGCTAGAAAAATAACTGAAAGTAAATCTCGTGACTGTTTGACAAGGATTGTTGTTGAAACTGTCTTGTAGTCATGGGATGGCTTATGCAATAGCCGGCAACGTCAAGTCGTACCGTTGTGCAGACTACCCATCCGACCATCCTATCATTGTATTCACTCGTTTGCGCTTTTATATATCTACTTTCTTGTTACTTAATCTCGGGACCGTTCGAAAATTACGGCACGCTTTTATGTACTCTTTAAGCCCCTCCCGTCTGTCGGATTTGACTACCCCTCGCTAAATTGTTCGTTGTCGTGCCAGCCCGTCGCCAACAACATTACCGCAAATTCACTGCAATGCAAGCAGGTTATGAAACTTACATTGACATCAACATGCGTTCACAAAATGTCAGTTCATCTCTCAATGTCACTGTTAGTTGAGACTGTCAGGAAGATACAGATGATTGATACTGGGCTACCGATTCCTTTGAGCGTGACGTAATTGGTTAATGGCCCATTTACGGTGCTTTGTTTGAGTGAAAGGAAGAACAGTTGATCGGTAAAAAATCTTAGTTAAAATCCTAAGTTTAGCATAAGTTTTCCCTAAGTTTATCTTAAGTTTGTCCTAATTTATAAGGTTAAGGTTTTCATATTTTACTTTTACATGTAGTTTACTAAACCAGTCTTAATCTTTAGATTTACGAAGTTCTTCCTATATATATGCAGGAAATGTTTTCTTTTTGAGAAATTGCAGTTTTTTATTAAGTTGATCTTAAGTTTTGCATAAGTTCATCCTAAGTTTTTCTTAAGATTTTCTTAAGTCACATTTTAGCCTACGGTAATTTTTTCCTAAGTTTGTTTTAAGATTTTGTTTTGAAAATCGGGCCCCAAAATGAAAGCTGCTGAAACACAAACTGAAAGTAGCATGATGGTAAATCCCGGGAAGCAGGGGAGAAATTGGAGTGGGGATGCTAATGCAAATTGTCGCTCCAAATTATGTCATTTTCTAACTTTCAAGCACCAGATTGCTTGCATTACGATGTACAGTAGCAAAAAGCTTACCAACCCCATAACTCTGACAACGTATTCACTACAGTAATTCCAAAAAGCATCACATCTTCAACTTCTACCAAGTCACCACTTCAGGCGGAAAATTCAACATTTTTCTGGCGAGGGCACGGACAAAAATACTGCTCAGAATTCACGAAAACGCCATTTCAAGTGAAACAATTTCACCAACCAAGCCTTCAGTCCGTCCCTGCGTCCCCCAGAATTCTAGTCTAATTACGTCTCTGAAAAGTAGTAGCTCATTATACCGCCATCAGTTGTTTACGTTCGGCTCACCTAAGTTTCCTTTACTGCTACCATTACTTGTTTTAAAATATCGTTATTATTGTTAATTTTTGCCAGCTAATTATAGTTAAATCTTATGGTTTTACGTCTGTCCAAAGTGACGCATTCTGGGGGCGCTAGCGTCGACCCATCGCAAGTTTGAAAGGCGGCGAACAATGAACGATAATAATCATATTAATTTATCGAATAGAATCAAGAATTTTATGAATGGATATCTTATATAGAATAACAGTTAGTACACTGGTTATTGCTGCAATTGGTACACCGTGAGAGCACTGGACGGGTGCAACCCTCGCCTCACTCATTAGTCAAGACCTACGAGCTGTATCGGTGTTCTGTAAAAAAGGCTGATCTAGATTCTGACGCAGAGGATACCGTCAGCTTATCCTACACTGTGTTGTACAATAGTTTGGATATCTTCAAACACAAGGACACTTCTGTCTGGAACATTATCACAAGCTCCGGTCTTGAGCGTCACCCTGCCACTGTAGTCTGTACCGGTCGTCATTTCTGTTTGATGACGTTACGTACTCGGTGCGTGATGCACGCTACATAGGGTGGCGCAAACAACCGGGATACTAGCAATTCTGGGCTAAAGAAAGTTCCACTCTTGCCAGTAACTTCGATACAAGCTGACTGATATTCGAAATTCTCGCTGTATAGGTTTGTAACGAAGTCGTCACTAAGGATCCCACCATATCTTAAACGCGTCGTTGTGAAATATTTGGCGCCTTGTAGACGTAGAGTGGCTAATGAGCCGGGTTTTTGCGTCATCGTGTGGTGGATGTGATGTACAGCCTCACGGACTGTCGGTCGTCCTGACAGCTCCTGCCGTGTTCAACTTCACCCACGTCACGTGTCCTCAACGACATCTCGAAGCCGCTCAACTTCTCGGTGCGTTTTAACGACAACTCATCGGCGCACCCAGGCAGTGCAAGACGGCGCACCACTGCGAACATAACTAGATGGCTGTATTGTGTGGAATTCTCACAATGCAGTATTCGGCTCGAAACGCGTTTCTTGTACGGAGTCTACATTCCAGGGGAATGACTTTGAGTTGATTCCAACGGCACCTTTGTTCCGGACACGGTGTAGTTGAACGTAGATGAAAATTATATCCTTATTATATTACCCATTTGGGCTCTAATTTCAGATTCCATTTGCCCATTCGCTGAATGTTTCCTACGTTTTGAAACATTGAACTTGCTTACTTACTTAAACATGTTATGTGGCGCCAATAATAAAGCAAAGTAAGTAAACAGGTAAATCTGCAATGCTTCGTTTATGATATTCATCTTAGGCGCTCAGGTATGGCATATGTTAACGACGATCACACAGTTTTACCTGCCCGTCCACTCGTTTAATCTGCAGGTAGTGAATAAGGCATAACTGCCTTTGCTTCGCCCCGGACTTTGGCTGGTAATTATTTATATTCCCTGAAGATAGGAGGCTGCCGCACATGTCCCCTCAAAAGTGCTACTTCCGCCGGGGGATCTGGATTCCCATGTGATATGTGGTTTCTTGGGCTCACACGAGTCTGTTCCCCAAACTGCATCTCGATCGGTCCAGTCGTTATTCCCACAGCTCATCCACACCGCATAGTCCTTATACTTTACCGTGGCCGGCACACGTTACCCCTCAAAGTGCCCCTTCCTCTTCCTGTGGAGTGATCTTGACCCCATCTAATACACGGTTTATTGGAACCACATGAGTCAACCCCCAAATGGTTTGTCGATCGGTTCAGCCGTATTTGTACAGCTCATCCATGTGCGCAACACACAGACACACAGACCACGCTACGTGCAACAACTGTAGCTATAAGTAGCATCTATGCACTGCCTAATGATACACGCACTTATTTGCTAGACGACGGCATGCTATAATTCGCACACCTTAACTCACTTACTTACTTACTTACTTACTTACTTACTTATTTTCCGTTGTACAGTTTACTCAACTAAAAGACAAGCAACGTGTTAACGATGGACCCCATGTGGCTCGTTGGGAATCCCATGACCCGGTGGGTACCCTAGGATATGCCTACGTTTCCTACTAGATAATGTGGCCCTGGTTTTGGGGATCCCAGTCAAGCCTGGAGTACAACAGTGGTAAAGGGTGGCTGGCTGCAAGAAGAACTGAAGCAGATGTTGATTGATGTGTTTCAGGTGCTGATGTGTCGAGCGTGAGACGAGACGATGCTGGTCGCGTTCTGTCGGACACTATCCTCAGATACATGAGTGACTTGGACATCGACAACGGCCTCTTGGCGGTCGGCTATTCCACCGATGACATTCCAGTTCTTGTCAAAGCAACTCTGCCGCAGGTTTGTTATTTACCGACCACAGGCTTTGTGGTCCGTATACAGCAGTCAGTCCCGATATGTATGTGTGTGTGTGTGTGTCTATATGTCTGTCTAGACAATAATTTTTGAGTAAAGTGACCTTTGACACAGATATTAGGCACGTTAGTGCATCTTCACACTGTGTATGTCATATTTCCGACGGGAAGTTTATATAGGGCAAAGTTCACGGTAACAAGAGGAAAGATCTAGTTAAAGTGTTCGGCGTGACCTCGAGACTCGAGTGAGGGCTTGCCAATTTTACCGCGCGACGTATGCTAGCGTGGTACATGCTGCAGTGTGGCCTGTGTCGTCCGTCCGTCTGTCTGTCTGTCACAAGCCGATTATAATCACCTAAACTACGCTGCACAAAAGGAAAGGAAAGGAAAGGAAGAGTATTTATATAGCGCCTTTTGTATACTACGTATATCTCAAAGCGCTCAGGCATGGATCACACAGTTTTACCTGCAAATACACCATGCCACAACAGCGCAAGGAGTCTAGCTTTCTGAAGCCAAAAGGTCTTGATGAAATTCGAATCGGGGCACCCCTAAAGGGGCGCCAAATACAGATGGTGTAGGTTGAAATTGTCCATTTTCCACCAATGTCTTGCTATATCTGGAAACTGTGCAAGATAAGAACATAGTTGCTATGGAAGATTTACAGGAATTTTATGCGATCTGTCAAATGGTGCTATTTCCAGTCACCTTGATTGGCCCGTAAGTATCCCGCAAAACTCGTTTGACATTGTTGCCGTTTTTGGCAACGAAAGTCGAACGTTGCTTCAACATCGTTGCTAGCAGTGTGGGGATTATCGGGGCGTCGGGGGTTCGACCCCTAGTTCATGTATTCAATCCCCCTATTTTGTCATCTATGTTGACCTTGGGAGCAGCGGACCCCTAGTTCCTTTAGCTGAATGGTTGCTGGTGTGGACAAGCTTAAGAGAACCTTTTTGAATGAGTGGCATAGGTGTGTCACCCAATTAGTGTCCAAGCACTAAAGAAGCACTGACCCTAACCACGAAATATCATCAACTGACCTCGTTATTTCTTCATCTACCACCGGACTCCGACAAATGGCGTTGCTGTCTTTACTGCGGCCCTACAACGTTAATCGCTTATTGATACATTACGATACGATACGATAAGATACGGTAGAGATTAACGTGCGCTCAAAAGCTGACGGGTATGGCCAGCTTAATCTAGCGCACGGCCCAGAAAACAAAAAGTATGGAAAAAATGATATCAAAAACCTAGTAGCTCAGAAGAAACGATCCAGGCAAAGATCCGTGGAGGCAGTCCCGGAGGAAGAAGTGAAACTACGGGAAGGTAGGATTCAGAAATTCTTCTACGTCTTCTAGTTCTGTCGCAATAATCTCTGAAAGTACCAGATTGCAGTCTTCTATAGCTACTTTCACTTATCATCAGCATCACTGTGTCGGTTGCATTGCTAGGAACGCGTGAGGAAATTGTCTCCTCGGCCGCACACCGAAGAAGACCTGGCCAGCTTACTGGAGCAGTCCATGACGGTCTACTAGCGGCGTCGTGCACTCACTATCTTTGATTATTATCCACACATGCCGATAGGCAAGGTGTGAATATATTAT
>Ga0209780_1004731_pt1 | contig 10562 bp, 5 predicted proteins | sample WorMetexBAHAMAS2_FD_187384 | JGI IMG/M metagenome (GOLD analysis project Ga0209780, IMG submission 187384) | Marine gutless worms symbiont microbial communities from Max Planck institute for Marine Microbiology, Germany - Inanidrilus exumae... | ecosystem: Host-associated > Annelida > Digestive... | reverse complement strand
GTGTTTCTACAGACCGCTGACGAAATGGCCAGCTTAGTCTAGCGCACGGCACAGAAACAAAAAATTAAGGAAAATCTAAAAACAAAAACCGATTAGCTTAGATGAAACGGTGCGGCCAAAAGTCCCTGAAGGCAACAAAAATCGATTAAATGCTATTATCGTGACTGAGAACCATCTGTGTTTTGTTATTGATAAATATTTAGTAAACGTTTACACGTTTTCGTGTACACGTTTACTAAATTGTACGATAGATGCATCCCTGCTCTTTTGTGGATTTCACAGCCTGATAATAACTGTCATTAATTCGCGAAAATAAGCGAAAATGACCAAAAATGAAGTATGTTGTAGTGGTTTAATTTGCAGTAATCAAAAGTTGATACGACCAGTCACAGTTCATAAACGATGTTTCAGCTACGTCATCCATTTGCTGTGAGTAATTTGCGAAACGGAGCGTAAAGGGACGAAAAGGAAGCTGGTTTATGTTCTGTCCAACCTAACGGAAAAATAATACTTGGGTTACACACTTACACTAGAACAACAGTAGTTGTGAGTCAGTAAAGAACACAATCAAAATGTGCATTAACCGGATGCCGCAAGCTATTCCATCTGTCAATGACAACATACGTAACATAGAAAGTTCTATCTACAGTCTACACTGACACTCAGCGTCAATGTAGACAGAACTTTCCATGTTGTTAAGTATGAATAAATAAGCCAGAATTTGCGATTTTCGGATTGAAACGAAATGAAACAACGAAACGACTAGTCGACAGTTATAAAATTGTGTCGTTTATGACGTTGTATATATGCGACTTCTTATAGCGTCTTTAATACGAGACAGCTGCGGATGAGTGTCGTCGGGAGAGCTGTTGATGAGCTCAGCGTGACGTGGAAGTCAGTGATTGACAGCCGTTATCCTCGAGAGATTTGCACTGACCAGTCTCACTCGTCTGCGTATAGATGAACTCCGCTAGCGTGCACCGGAGTCCATGACATATACCTGCGGACGAGAGACTGTCGAACGGTGCCGGAAAGAAATGGATGAATGGAATGAGAGGCGGAATGGAAAACGCGTCGGTCGGGCGAATGATTTACGAAAATCGTTCATTAAGGAGCCCGCATTCGAACGGCTGGCGGCGGCGGTTGCGGCGAGTGTCAACGCAGCGGGACGACTCGGGTACGCGGTACGCTGGCGCGGGAGTGGTGCCGTACCGTATGTCGCACTGTAATTCACACCCATTCGAACGCACGCGTCCGTACATGATGAATGGCGACTGGACTGTGCCGCAGTCATTGTTCAATTGTTCTCGAACGCCGCTCGATTAACGTCGTCCTGTCCGGCCCGACACGTCGAGTCAACCAGTCGCCGAGGCTTTCGGCGAGTCCGCGCGACCGTCGTCTTGCTGACAGACAGCGTCCTCCTCAATTGCTCAACGGAAGTAGTATTACCGTCCATTCCATTCCACGACACATCACTTGACGTAGACAGTATAGCAGTGGACTGGACTGGATGACAGGCATCGTTCGCTAGACCTCGTTGACAAAGAATTTAACGCATTTTGACATTGTCTATAACTTCAACACAAAGCCTCTACTGGTTACAGCTTCAGATAACGCAGTTCGTTATTTGTTGTACTGTCTTGTCAGATAGGATCGTAGCATATGCTGTCGTTTTTACAGCATGGGGCATCGTATGCTAGTGCTGTGCGTGAAAGTGCTATCGTAATTTCATCTCCATAAGGGGGGCGCCAAATAGAGGTGATGTAGGTTATAATCGGCCTGTTGGACTCTGCGGTAGGGCGTTTGACATGCGATTACCTTCCATAACTCGTGAAACGTAGCACGAATTTACTATCTGCGTGTCGCGCGGTCTCTGTGCGGTAGCTGAGCTTCTTGCTTATATGTATCTGCAGTAACAATGACTCGTGTCTTGCACCTTTTGAGATATGAGATATCATCACATTTACAGTGTACGTGACTGCCTTTGTCCTTGAAAAGTCCTTCGTCTACGAAAAGGCAGTTGACATTACAAGCCACGTGCGCTTTCCGATTCATGTGTAAGCATTAAGCATCGTATGTAGGTAATGCATACTATATTTCCCGAGGTTTGGAAGTAAGAGAGGTTTCAAACAGCAAAATTCGTCTTCAAGGTCACTCGAGGTCACTGGTAGGCCTAATGGTGCCATTCGATAGGCCACATATGATTTTCTGTTAGTCTTCCATTGCAACTGTGTCTCTGTCTTGCAGCGTTTCCGAGATATTGTCGCTTATTTACCAAAATTTAAAGAGATCACGTGACCATGAACACATCACCTTCGTCGGTAATATAGTACGCATGCACTAGTATTCCTCGGTATCAAACAGAACACGAAATTTATACATCTTTATTCACCAAATAAGTTAAATTTGAAGTGCATAGCTTTACCAGTTCCAAAGATACGATTGAAGCCAGAAATTTAAACAAGAAGATCAGCTATCGCAGAGGGACCGCGCGACGCGCTATGTCAGTTGAAATTTTGTCCGAAACTCTGGATTATTAGTTCGATGATCTGATAGTTTTATTACATTTGGCTTCACCGCATGTTGCTTCCTGGTAGGGGAAGAGTTGTATTGAACCAGCAAGACATACACAATGGATTAAGGAATACGTAAAGCCATCGTTGGCACATCACACCTATAGTTAAGTGTTACGTCGTGTTAGTTACACGTATCTCCTGGAAGTGTCTCTTGTGTTCGGTTCGTATTTCGACCACAGCGTTCTCCTGTTTAGCTGCTGCGTTCTGGTGATGTGGAACGACGGCTGTGATGAGTGAAGGACAGTAACTGTTAGCCAGCCAGTTAACGACGTGATGTCTCAAGTAATTCTTCTCGTGTGTACAGTGGCTGTCGACGTGTTGACTTTGTGAGCGTCGTTCAACGATCGCGAATCTCCAGCTGTTAGTGCTAAACAGCGTCCGTTCTGAGCGCCGTCTTCGTCGTCGCCGACAGGTGTTCACCGCCGCCGCGCGCGCTACGCGCTCTCTCCCTCTCACTCGGAAACGCGCTTCGTCGCCGAGCAGTCGCCTCTGAAACATAAACATCCAAGTCATACGTAACACTAGCCTACTGTTTGTTGAACGCCGTAATTGAAGAACGGCTTCAGCTGCAGCAGCTGCGTTGCTTTTGAGAGAATTCAAACACGGATTTGGCCAATATTCGGCCACACTTACTAATACTTCATACTTGAAGATGGAACTTTCGTTTACTACATGGTAAAAAGGTAAAGGCAAAGTTCTCCCACACTCGCTACCGAGCGTTGGGCCCGAAGCTGATGCCGGTGTATAGGCAGCCGCCGGTGACTTGAAGGCATCCACCCGGCGCTAGGCTGTTAATTAATTTCCGCCAGGCCTGCGGTTACCGTCCCAGCCGAAGTGCGTCACCGCCCATCGGCCGGTACCAAATTATACTGCTTGGTGACAGAGGCACATGCGTGTGAGCAGCTTGCCCAATGCTGTTACCTGGAAGCGAACCGGCCGAGATTCGAACCCGCGACCTTTAGGATCGCGAGCAAACGCTCTGCCGTTAAGCCACACAGGACTACATGGACTACAGATAATTGCCCTGGCGTTAGGCCTGTATTAATATTTTACAGCGTAAAATAATGTGCTATATAACACAATTATAATAACACTATAATAGTATTTTACATGTGTAGTTGATCTCGGAAAGCATGTGAGGATCGTTTTGTTATTGTCACAAATCATGGGCCGACACTTTATAGGAGGTAGGAGGCCCTGTTACGAATTGCAGCCTGTTCATCTCTGTGCTCTTTATCGCCCTGTTGTTCCTTATACTGTATATCTGAAGGCCAGTGGATCGACTACATACGCTACAGCTGTGGTTCTGTTCCCAACCTTAGTTGTTTCAGAGCACGGCACTCTTGTCTTCATATCATGTAAGACTGTCTGACTCAAAAGGTGCATCTAAATAATATGGACCGTCATGCAATGAAAGGTCACATTATTTGCGTTTAAAGGGTGCCATGTTGGCCTATAGATCCTCTCTCTTTTGCGTTGTATGGGATTTGGCATCAGTACAAATAATGCTGATGTTTCGGCCTGGCTACACAATGATTGTAATTGCTGCAGCTAAATCTGGTAAAATATCAATATTTTATCAGTTAGATCTGCTAATTTATGGTCACTCACAGACCGTTTAATTTTTAGTTCATATAACTTGCACGACGAATACAACTAGAATGTATATTTCAGTATTAACGCGATAAAATAGTAATTTTGTTCGTGTTGTTATTGAAGCGAAAATGTGCATAGTTAGGAATTATTAACTTTTCACTTTTGTCGAACAATTTCTGTGAATTGTTGCCGATCCGTGCGTTTGTGAAAGTGCGCAAAGCTTCGCACGTATCGTCGTGTGCCTGATAACTTGCCTTCAGCAATAGACTGTGCTGTGTGCACTGCAGACTCCACGATCATTACTCCACATTTCAACATTCGTAGACTGCGTTTGTCAGGAACGTCACAGAAACAGACTGACTGTGGATCCGAAATTAAATTTCGTGACCGCTGCATCCGGGTGCGAAAACCCGGTCCGACTCGGTCACGTGACCAACGAATGGGCGGGCCCGTCCCATAATATTAACGCATCGTTAGGTTATCGGCGAGTTCTCGGACGATGTGGGAAATGAGCGTCAAGATGAGAATATGCACGGCTGCGTTCGACAGACTTAGTTGGTCGGAGCGGACGTCTTGATGTTGTAGTAGAAGATGATATATTTATGTGCGCTCAAAAGCTGACGAAAGGGCCAGCGCACGACACCAAAAACGGAAAAATAAGAAAAGGGAAGGAAACTAAAAAAACAAAAACCGGATAGCTCAGAAGGACCGGTCCGTGAAGATAGTCCAGGGTCGAAGTAAAACAACGGGGGAATGATTTGTGAAACGGATAGGTTTTAAACCGGGTGTGAAAGAGTGACGAAGTTATAGATGAGCAGAGTGGTGAGTCAAAAGAGGAAAAGTGATAGGCGCAGGAATAGATGAGTCTGGAATAGAGAAACTGCAGGTAATATAAGGTTGACGAAGAGACAGAGGGAGTTGATTTCAAAGACAAGGTGAAACATAAGGAAGGGAGCGATCACTTATTTTTAGCGGGGATAGACGGGAGTCGAGTTGTCGGCGCCAGTCGGCTATATCGGCGTCAATCCGGTGTCAGCTGTATAGGTCGAGTTCCGCTGTCGGCGACGACCGCTGATTAATGGACCGTGTCAATGTCAAACCAACGGTGACAAAGCAGCACTCACATTTGGCGCTGCTCCGCCGCTTTTTTATTAAAACCAATTATCGACACACAAAGGCGACCGGGGGATAATAATTATTATGTTAATACAATGTTCGGTTGGGCCTACAGCTATAAATGCTCAATTAACGAGACGCTGCAGCTGCTCAGTAATACTGCTTACGAAGGCAACCGTTTAATTGATTCAGCATAACGACGACCACAGTGTAGGCCATAGTAAAGTAAAGTATACGTCGATTTGTATAGCGCATCGTCGTAACTACCTTTAATGCGCTCAGACATGGATCACACAGTTTTACCTGCAAAAAATTACACCATGCCTGTCTTTACTCGCCAGCCGCAGAGCATCACCGTCCTTTGGCTGGTACTCATTTTACCGTCCCACGGAGGGTAGAAGGCTGAGTCGGCCTGGGTGATTGGTTATATACCGAAATAAAGTGCGGCCTCTGGGAGTTGAACCCGGACACGGTCACCCATCCCAGTACTAACCGGGCTCAGCGTAGGTAAACCTCCTTGATCGAGACCAACGCGTTACCACTACGCCGTACGGATTTAGACTTAGTTATACTGTACCGTTACCAAAGGAGGACAATATTTATAAACGTAACACTGTTGACAATTACAGGGCTATATCCATTAGCCCTGTCATTTCTAAGGTTTTTGAACATTAAGTGTTAACCAAGTTTAGTAAGTTTTTTGATACCAGTCCAAATCAGTTTGGCTTTAAAAAGAAATCTAGTTGTGCTCAAGCAATATACTCGGTCAGAAAGGCTGTGGAGCATTACGTGTCTGGGGGCTCTACAGTGAACGTTTGTTTGCTAGATTTGTCAAAAGCTTTTGACAAGATGAATCATTTTGCTTATACATTAAGTTAATGAATAGATCAATTCCGGTTCAATTACTAAGTGTAATAGAAAATTGGTTCGCGTTATGTTTGTCATGCGTTACGTGGGGGAATAGAAAGCTACATCTTATTTTTATAAACTGACAACAGGTGTGAGACAAGGAGGTGTGCTTTCACCATGTTTCTTTGGCATTTTCATTGATGATTTAGTTAAACTAGTTAATAAAGCCAATAGTGGTTGCAGAATTGGAGCGTGCTGTGCTGCAATTTTTCTGTATGCTGATGATATTATTTTGTTGGCGCCATCCGTTAGCACTCTACAAACTCTAGTTACCATTTGTGAACTAGAGTTGATCGACATAGATATGGTAATCAACGTTAAAAAATCTGCATGCATACGTTTTGGCTTGAGTTCTAAAAATACATGTGCTAATGTTGTGGCAGCAGGAGTTAATATAGACTGGGTCACATCAACCAGATATCTGGGGGTTTATTTTGAAAGTTCTGTCAGATTTAAATGTTTATTCTCCAAAAACAAAGCTGGATTTTACAGATCTTTCAATGCAATTTTTGGTAAGATTGGACGATGTGCCACAGAGGAGGTAGTTTTTGCCTTAATTAAGACGAAATGTTTGCCGGTTTGATTGTATGGAACCGAGGTTTGTCCGACGAAAGCAGCTGATCTTCAGTCAATGCAATTTACTATAAATAGAGTAATTATTAAGTTATTTGGTACCATGTCTCACAATTATTATCAAGAAGTACGTAACTATTTTGGCATTAACACTGTAAAAGAATTAATTCGTAATCGTTTTGAGAAATTTAAGATCAGCTACGGTGCGGCGGACAACTCTATGCCGTCTGATATCTGCTAAATGTTGACTTATACTGACTGTATTGTATATTTTTTTTTGTTTCTTTTCTTGCTACCGTTTTTGGCGGTGAAATAAAGTTATATATAAAGGTAGCAGTATAAAAAATAAAAAAAGACTTATTACTGCCGTACAGTGCATAGCAATGATAAACTAAAAATATTAGTAGGACTTAGTGTCGTAAGTTATGAAAAAAACGAGGTAACAAGAATTACTTAGGTGAACTCTCTAGGCCTATCCAGATTTGCAACAAGAACGTCATACTGAAAAATGTTGCGACCTTGAGACTCTTTTCTAGATTATTTATTTGTTTAAATCGTAGAACTGCAGAATTAGGTATTTGACGAACACCATTCCGTCGTTATGTATGTGTGTAGTCGGCGAATCTGTGACGTGGTGGCGATTAACAAGCCGTAGTCGAAAATTATTTATTCATTTGCGGACAGACGGCAATAAAGTTCCGATGAGACGGCGGCGATGACGCTGCCCGCCAAGCTACGCACGCAAGATTATCGATTGAAATTGACGAGGTCAGCGATAACGATTAGACGTAGCCGCGGATGATGTCACAGATATACAACAATTATTCAACGCCGACCGACGCATTTTCACAGTGCGCTGTGTGGAAACGTATCCGACACGTACGCAAGCAATATGTCTCGGAATTACGCGCCGGAGTAGGAGGATGCAGCGTCGAACAACGACAGAGAGAGCGGGTGAGAGGAGACTCCGGACAACCGAGCCGCTCAATTTCGGCGGTCGACGTTTACCGAATCGGACGTAATTTGTCAGCGGCAAATACAGAGAAGACGGTCGGCTCGGCGCTTCTTCCGACAACAAGTCCGACTGTTCCCGCCGGCACGCCCGGCCCGGTCCGGCCCGGTCCGGCCCGGCCGGCGACTTAACCCACTCCGACTGACCCCGCCGCCTCCGCGGGCTCGTCCCAGTTGAGTCACACTTGGAATCCGCGACAGTAGGAGACGGAAGAATGCGCCGACCGCGGCGCCGAATCTACAGTTAATGATGATTGCGGAGATAGGCACCGGCGAACATTCGGCCCGGAAGCCGTTTGGTCGCTCAACGGCGGTGGCGGTGGCGGCGGCGCTCGGGCCGGAGATAACGCCGAATCGGCGACGTTTGCGTCGTTGCGCGGCGCCCACCAGGCAATCATTCGATCTACTCGGTCGCTCGGTGCGCGCTCGCCTCAGTCGTTCTCGTCGACGACGACGACGGTCCTATCTCGCGGTCGAGTCTTGACCGTTCACTGACGGACACGATAATGCCGCACGTTGTAGATTATTATTGACGATCGCTGAGACGTTCCGCAACCTACTCCGTCCAGCGGCGAGTGATGTCCGGGAATTCAACAGTGCGACGGGCGTTATAATTCCCAATTTAACGGACAGCGACAATATTCCGTCGGTGTTTGACCGACAAGTAGACGGCACTCAGTAGAGTGCATACCGCCGTCGTCACCGGCGATCAGTAGGTGCGCTACCCTAACCCCGAACCGCAACTTTAACTTTCAACAATTCAGTCAACTCTTTTCTGGTTTACACTTTGTACCAGTTTCCCAAATTTCACGAAAATCCGCCCATAACGTTTTGAGTTATTCTGATCGCAAACAGACAGCCGACGGCCAACAACACAGCACCTGCCGCCCAGTATAGCGGAGGTGAAATTGCTTGTTTAAGTGCCTGAAATATTTGTGCTATATAACGGATAATGTGAAGCTGCTATACGCTGACCGTTGATGAGTGGTGAGTTGTTGTGTCTGATACAGCGTGGTCAGGTGACTGCGCCTTCCAAATTCCTCTTTGCTATACATAATGTAGCAGTCTATCCATCACTGGTCAGTGCACCATTCATCATATTCACCGACCAATTTAGTGGTTCGGGTAGAGCAACTGATCCGGAGTGTGCATCGTGACTGTCTGTTTGCCAGAAACGATATTTGACCTAGGTAGTTGGCATTCTGGTTCACTTTGACACTATCTAGGTCATGTTCAGAGGTCAAGATCATAGGTCAAAGTTCAAGGTCACGGGAGGAAAATGTTGCTAAAGTGGTTGGTGCGATCTCGAGAGAGGGCTTTTAGTTCTCTGTACAGTGGGTGGTCTCTTCTTTTGCTGTCAATCGCCCTATGGTTAAACCCTATCTTCTTGTGTGACCTTCTGCCTTCAGCACTCGTCCGTCCTAGAACTTACGACGATCACAAAACAGTTTCTGGCAGTCCGTTCACGGACAGGTTGTCTTGAAAGGTCAGGGTTTAACAACAGACAGCATCTTATAACGGTAACGATGATATCTTGAATAGAATATGGCGAGGCCTAACTAACTATGACAACTTATTATTATCTAACTATCTACACTTTGATTGATTGATTGATTGATTGAGTTAAGTTCGTTAAGTTTCCCAGGTCGACTCAGCCTTCTACCCTACGTGGGACGGTAAAACGAGTACCAGCCAAAGGGTGGTGATACTTTGTGGCTGGGGAGTAAAGGCAGGCATGGTGTAATTTGCAGATTAAACTGTGTGATCCATGTCTGAGTGCATTAGAGGTAGTTACGACGATGCGCTATGCAAATTGACTTATACTTTACTTTGCTAACGGGTAGCTGCCGACTGCCGCTGGAGACCAGCCAGCAGTGGTTTATATAGGAGTCTATTTATAGCGAGGCAAGAGGGACAAGGTGGGGTAAAGCACCACCACACCCGCCTACCCTCAAAAGATTAAGAGGTACTAGGGGGCCTAAAACATTCGAGGAAACAGATTATCAAGGAGTTGTCAATTGTTTCATACAAGTATATTACGCAATAATAAATTACACCTCAGCAATGGTTCTAACAGGAAAAGGTAGCCCCATCGATAACATGTAAGTAAGTAAGAGAACGTCTAAGGCGCAATAATCAAAAAGTCACGATGCGACGCGTGGCTGACTAAAACCCAAAGAGATACGATTTCAGCATGTTTCTGAATTGTCCAAAGCTGATGTCTACGTGTCGCAGTTCCGGTGGCAGATCGTTCCAGATTCTGGGTCCGGCAACAGAAAAGTCTCTGTCGCCGAAACTGTTCTGTGTTTGTGGGACAACGCATGTTCTGTACTGTAGTTGGCTGATCGAAGGGTTTCTTGCTATATATGCTATTTTAACGCGTATAATGTACAGTATATACAGACAGTGTGTCACGATAGATAACTAGAAGTCATTTTGTAAACGTTTAATCATGTGATTATGTTAAAGCTGCGAATACAGCACGCATGTACAGTCACGTTGAAGTTGCCGGATCATTACAGCGAAGTATTTTAGTCGCATGACACGCAAAGAACACGTCAGCCTAACTTCAGTATATGATATACGTCGGTTTCTTTGCTATGTGCTGCATCTCATTACTATTTGTTGACGACATACTATCGCAAACTGTTGAAACAAGGTGTCGTCCTAACGGGATGTAACCGTACTGGCCCGCCGTGCATTGTCGGCAGCCCGACTGCCCACGCGCCCGGCGGCCGGCCCGCCCACCCGCTGGCAGCGTTACAGACGACAGACGCCGAC
>Ga0209780_1004730_pt1 | contig 10562 bp, 6 predicted proteins | sample WorMetexBAHAMAS2_FD_187384 | JGI IMG/M metagenome (GOLD analysis project Ga0209780, IMG submission 187384) | Marine gutless worms symbiont microbial communities from Max Planck institute for Marine Microbiology, Germany - Inanidrilus exumae... | ecosystem: Host-associated > Annelida > Digestive... | reverse complement strand
CACAGAAGATAGCTTTTACATTTATGAAAGGCCGCTGACTGAAATAAATGTGATCGCTAGCTTCTGTGCGTTGAATTTGCGGATAAAATTTTGATATTTGCTGTTTTAGAACGGCGGCTTTTACAATGAAGAGAAACTGAAGCCAGTTTTTGTTTTTATAATACATGTATATCCGTCAATGTCGATGACGTTGCCCATGTCCACATATCGGTGCGTCGCCTGTATTACTAACATTGCCTGCATGACACATGCCGGCTATTCAGCCAGTCACCAGTGTCTGCGTGCGTGTGTGTGTGTGTGTCTGTCTGTGTGTCACAAGCCGGCATTGTACCAAAACGGCTGAACGTAGTACATGTATAACGCGAACAACGCCACGTGATAGCCCAGGTTTTCTGACGCCAACAGTCGTTGATGGGCGATCCTCATTCCCCTGAAATTTATGCTAAAACACCGTGGAACACAGCGATTTCGACCAATATCTGCTCATAGCGCCTCAACCGTGAGAGCTAGCGAAACAAATTTAATTAGCACTAATAGGACGTCGACCACGCGCTTTCCAACGAGCCATAGATGAACCGTGTACCGTGTACATTACCCCTAAGTCCCCCAAAGGGTGGCACAAAACGCGATTTTGCTATTTTTTCCAGTAAATTTCAACTTCGGTCGAAAAATGTCTGCTAAAGGAATGGCTAAAGCGAGAGTCGCCAAATTTTGTGTGCATGTAGAATATTATCAAATGTTAGACTTTGGATGACAAACTACCTCCTAATGGGCGTGGTCAGGGTCACGTTACCTTTTTAAATTTTGGCCCCCAATTATATCTTTGGAATCGGTGAAGCTAGGCACTTCAAATTTCGTGCGCTGATTGATACAGAAGAGTACTAGTGAGTGCATGATAGATTACCTCCGAAAGGGATGTGTTCAGCATCACGTGGTCTCTTTAAATTTTGGGAAATACGTGGTAATATGTCGGAAACGGTGCAAGATAGATACATAGTTGTAATTAAAGGCTAATAGGCAATTATATGTGGCCTATCGAATGGAACCATTACGAGTGACCTTCAGTGACGTTGAAGGTCACTTTTGCTGTTTGATACCTTTGTTGCCATTTGCCGCGGTGGTTTGCGGCCATGATGGTGTGCTGGCGGAGTAATATGTTGTGTCGTCAACAACACTTGTGGTAGTCAACGTTGGTTTATCACAGTTACGGTCCAGTTGACATAAACAAGATTGGTTGTACGGAAGTCTGTTGATGACACACACGGCATTGCATGCTCGCTGTGCGATAGTTGTGCCTAGTGCAACGATTCGTGTACAAAAGTAAAAACTCTGCAGGTAGCAGAATATAATGTGGCAGTTGCTGAAAGTGCTCCTCAGGCTGACACGCGATCTGTTTAAGGCTGATACTTAATATGGCCTACCTGTGTGCAAAATTTGAAGACAAATTTCAACCGTTACAGAGATGTGAAGGAAGATCCAAAACATAGAAACTGGGTAATTGGGCCAATCAAGGTCATTGGCATTGTAACCATCCAATAGAGTGCAGATCACTTCCTATTCACTTTCCATATGTCTTGTACTGGTCAAGCTTGTGGATACTTTCCCGTACCTTGGCTCCCGTATTACAGAAGATGGTGAGTGCACGACGGAATTCCGTACCAGGTTAAACAGGGGACAGGCGATCGGGGCATCACTGCAGAAAATATGGAAAGTCAAAGCATACCGATTTCAACGAAGATACGACTAATGAAAGCGCTAGTGTGGCCTGTAGCAAAGTACGGCTGTGAAAGCTGGACACCCAGAAAGAATTAAGAAACACGTCTTGACGCCTTTGAGATGAAAGGGCTGAGAAAGATTCTGCAGGTTTCGTGGACAGCAAGGAAAACAAATGAGCGGGTTCTTAACAAAGCTGGAGTAAAGAGGGAACTGTTAGATACTGCCAAAGCAAGTAAGCTAGCATACTATGGTCACACCATTAGGAAACAACAGAGTTGCCTGGAGAAAGAGATACGGAAGATCACGCACGGCCTGGATGGACAACATCTACGTTGACAGGACTCCCGTGGAAGAGTCAATCAGAATGACAGAGGTCAGAGATAAATGGAGAAAGTACGTCCATGCTATGGCCAAGCCTCGGATCAAAAGTCACAAATTATTCATACCCCACGAATGTTTGGCGCTCCGATTGGAATATCACCAAGATGTTTGCCTTCAGAAAAAAGTCGCTGGCTGGGCTACCTCGTGACGTTGTTTGCGTGATGATATGTTTAGCGATTTTGAGTTTTAACAGAACACCGGTTTGTGACGGACGGACGGACAGACAGACAAGGGGCCATAGGATACACCGCGCTAACATAGCGTCACACGGTAATACTGATGTGGTTTGACACTGCCTGAGAAGCCCACAACACAACACAAGTTATTCCGAGGGAAACTGTCTTTGTAACGCTGAAAACTTGTTTGATGCATGCATCAGGGAAGGTACGTACGTGTTGGATATAGCCCAATTGTGAGAAATGATAGTAAGCAGGGCATTTTGTCGTGCTGTGTAATGAGAAAACATCAGGTATGGCACACGTAAACTGCGGATCATGCAGTTTTACCTGCGACCCACGTTTATCCACAGATGGAATAAGCCATACCTGTGCACTGTCAAGCTGTAGTGCATCACCGAACTTTGGCCGGTACTCATTTCTTGTCCCGCTGAGGGTAGGAGGCTGAGTTGGCCTGAGTGGCTGGTTATATACGGAGATGCTTTGCCTGCTGGAAGACGGTCCGTCGCCTATCCCAGTATTAACCGGGTTCGACGTAGAGTAACATTGTTGATGCGCTCAACGCCGTTGCCGCACCAAACTGCCACTTAGAGCTTTTTGTTTAGTGAAAAAACGTGAGACAGACAGAGCTACTGCTGCACTTGGCTTACCTAACTGAAACAGACGCATTGCTAGCACTCACTTTGTTGTTACTAGCTATCAACATATCTGTATCTCTGTGTGCCTGTCCGTCTATCTGTTTGTCCGCACGCATGTCTCAAAAACTACATGTCCAAATTTCATGAAGCTTTCTGAGCTACTCGGTTTTATTAGGTCGACCCTTCTGAGTCGACCTGGTTCTCAAATGTCCGTCCGTACGTACGTACGTGCATCCGTCTGTACACACAAAAACGTTTCTTCGATTTTAATGAAATTTGGAATGTAGATAGAGGTTGATGAGAGATGCACGAAGGTATGCAGTATGACCCGATCCAAGGTCAAGGTCACAACTCACAAGCCCTTGAAAGTTGGAAATACTTCCATTTTCAACAGCTATCTCCTCCGCCATTTACAATGGGAGCTGGCAAATGACCGCTGATTCTTAAACTAGTTCACATTATCTAAATTTGATCGGGCCGGATTTTGTATATTTGTCCTAGTTTTTGTGTCACGTGACTGAACGAAAACGACAGTTGTGATTTTACATTTTTTTCTTCCGATCTCAATCAAATTTGGTGTGTAGGTAGAGGTCGATGCCGGTATGCAGTACTGGTATGCACGACGGTATGCAGTATGACCCGATCCAAGGTCAAGGTCACAAGCCCTTGAAATTTGGAAATCCTTCCATTTTCAACATCTATCTCCTCTGCCATTTACAATGTGAGCTGGCAATAATTAACCAGTGATTCTTGAACTATGGTACAATATCTAAATTTGATCGGGCCGGATTTCTGATATTTGTCCTAGTTTTTGTGTCACGTGACTTTGAACTTGGCAGAACGTCAGTAGTGATTCAGAAGAGTCGACCGTCAGTCCCGCATCGGGCTAATTTTTAGGTCGACTCTCTTGGACAGTGTCGACCAAATAAAGCCGGTCTCAAATGTTCGTCCGTCCGTACATAGCTATGTGTAGGTACGTAGGTGCGTCCGTCCGTCCACAACAACGTTTCTTCGATTTCAATGAAATTTGGCATGTAGGTAGAGGTCGATGAGTGATGCATGACGGTATGCAGTATGACCCGATCCAAGCTCAAGGTCAAGGTCACGAGCATTTTGGAAATCTCCGGCCATTTTCAAAAGCTGTCTCCTCCACCATTTACAATGGGAGCTAGCAACTGACCACGAATTCTTAAACTAGGGTACAATATCTAAATTTTTAGGGCCGGATTTTTTGATATTTGGCCTAGTTTTTGTGTCACGTGAGATTGAAGTTGGCAGAAACGTCAGTTCTGAAGAGTCGACCGTAAGTCCTGTACGGGGCTAATTTTTGTTTTTAGTTTTTCCTTGTTTTTCCGTTTCTGTGCCGCGTTTACTAGATTAAGCTGGCCATCTCGTCAGCGTTTGAGCGTACGTAAATCTACCGTATCGTATCGTATCGTACCGTACATGTTACCTGTAGCCGTGGCTCGATCCTTCTCTGACGACAGTGCAACACCTTGTGTGTTTCCAGTTTGTGGATAACATCATGTTTTTCATATATTGGGGCACTAACCACTGAGAGAACGAATCAATGCACGTCAGCATATTTTTACTGGCCCGCCTAATGGGCCAGTATTGTTTTGCTGGCTGGCGCCTGTCGTCGTCTGTAACGCTGCGGGCGGGCCGGCCGGCCTCCGGCCGCGTGGACGGTCGGCGGCCGGGCGCGTGGGCGGACGGCGGGCCAGTACGGTTACGTCCCGTTATGGCGACACCTTGTGTTTATTATGTTTAGTCAAGTCCGCCAGGTGGCAGCGTCGGGGCGAAGTCTTATATCTGTGTGACTGTATTGTCACTTATAAGCATGCTAAGAGCGTTGCTATGTGTTTCCATGGCGACGCGTGTAAGCAGAGTGCAGTTTTTCTAGATAAAGGACTTTTAACATAGTAAGTTATGAATGACGATTTTATCAGCTGAGAACACGTGAGCAGTGAGCTCGCTGTCACCGTAACGGCATTCGTGTGTAATTATCCCCGCGAAAGCGAGGGAATATGTTTTCACCGGCCTTGGTTTGTGTGTGCATGTCTGTCTGTCTGTCTGTCTGTCTGTGACCACGATAACTAAAAGAAATTGTGGACGGATTTGCACCAAATTTTATGCGAAGGTTCCTAGGGGGAAAGGGAAGACCAAGTTCGTGTTTCGTTACGATCGGTGGAGGGATGTGGAAGTAACGGTCAGAAAACTCCGTAAACTGGCGATTGTTTACAAAATAGCTCCGTCGGGAAATTCGGAACTAGCGGGCCTCAAAATAGCAGGTGTGGCAAATGTTGCTAAGTTTTGGCAACAAAAACGCTTTCGCGGGGATTTGTACTCTCTCCGGGTACTTTCCATCTAATTGTTGTACTGTTGTGAGTTATTCATTTCGGCTGCTGTCGATGTCATTTGTCGAATCACCCGTTAACCAGGCCACCGTTGAGGCGGGCATCCTTGAGGACGCACTGTGATTGCGTAGTGATGATAGCGGACAAGCCGAGTGTGGATTCGGCGTGTAGTGATGACCACGTGGTCAGTTGTTCAACACGACGGTGGACAGCCAACTGTGTGTCTCGTAGCTAGTGTTTCAGTGCTGCTGGTAGTGATGATGATGATGATGATGATTGGCGTTGCGATGTCAAGGTGTATGTGAGTGACGGCGTCTAACAGGTGGCGAATGGTCCGCTGTACTGGCAGGCCACAGCCACCGTCGGCGCCCGGTTTCTGATGTTGACTGATGCATGGTATTGTCTGTCTGTCTGTCTGTATGTCTCTCTGTCTGTCTGCATGTGTTCAACACACACACACACACAAAGACACACACTCGTATAAACCAGTTCATGTAGTCTGCCTGCCATCAACAGTTGTTGTGTTTCAGCGACTATTGAGTATTGAGATGACGTTTGAATGACAAGCCCAGGCAGTGGTTCAAGTTCTGTAGTAGCAGTACGTCTATATAGTGATCGTCATCATCATCAAATTTTTTTATTTAAAGTGGCATAAACAGTTAAAACTGCTGCGAGGGTGAGTGAGTAGATTCTTAACGGCACCATCAGCACAAAGTAGTCTATTCGGTGCCAGTACACGTTAAAACCAATACGATAAATTTTATTAAAAACAATAGCATGTGACAACAAATATAAGGTGAACCATATGGTAAATACAAAGAATTGTGTTAGAAAAGAAACATTGGGTTGATTGAAAGGTTATTTAGATGTTTCGGTAAAAACCGCTCTCCTTGGTAAAATCAAGGATGCAGCGTGTATCCACATTGGAGAACAGCTCTTTCAACGTAGTACTGCTAAAATATTTATGGCATACGTATGCTGCGAGGACCACTGTACTGGGGGAATATGACAGCCAGAGGAATGTTAGACATAATCAGACGATATCATAGCAGCGGTTAAATGAATATGTTTTCAGCCTGTTCCTAAAAACAGGTAAATAATAATAATAACAACAACAACCAGATGATATTTATGGTATTGTCATAGCCAGCCACTACGAGAGTTTACCGGGTTCATTTGATGAATGCAGTCTAAGCGGATGGTTACAGCCAACTCCAGACTGAATCCGCTTGAAAAGGCGGCTACCATCCGCATCCACCGTCGCCATTTATTATTACTCAGCCCGAATGCTGATACTTATTTACCGTCCCACGAAGGGTGGAAGGCTGAGTCGACCTAGGCACTGCAGTAAGGGTGTGCAGCCCGTGCCCAAGGCTGTATATCGCAGTGGCTGTGTCGATAAACACAACTGCCCGCGGTGATATTCAAGCCTGGTCATGTATGATGTTACCACTAGACCACTGACCACTGCAACCACGAACTGCAGTTAGCGACCGGGCAGATGTGACATCGCTAGGTATAGACTGTTCAACACTTCAGCTTCAGCAGCAGGAAAGGCACGACCGTAGGCCGACGATCTGATCGTCTATTCATTCATATTCGTTTATTGATAAAAAGTTGACAGAACGCAACTTAAACAGATACAGGATAAAAACAAATACAATAAAAATAATAGAGCAACGTTTAAAGTAAAAAATGTCAATATGCGAATACAAGTGAGTCTAACGTGTCCAAGTAAGGGGAGGTAGGGTAGGACCAGAAAAAGGGTGGGGTAGGAATAACAGTAACTGACAGAGAGCTAGAGGTAATAGTGTGTTAATAAGTATTTTTGAAGGCTAGCCTTGATATGAAATTTCGGCGGTCCGTGGAATAGGAGAGGGAAAGATTGTGTGGGCGGGGTCGTAGGTTATAGTTATGCTCACTGTTGGAAGGGAGAAGTTGGTGAAGTACGTGGATGAGACGAGTAAACAGAGTGTCATCATAGTCATCGACGAGCTGTGCAGCCGTTGGAGCGTTAGCAGAATATAGACCGGCCCGGATACCGCGACGAACGACAGCTTCGATGCGTTGTCGATCATCTGCCATATCACCGCTTGTTTGCCGTCGTTCAGGTATCATGCAGCCGAAATGACTACAGTCCAAATGCGGCCGCCTCGGAGAAGCATCATGAAGCGGCGCTGTTTCACTGGACATTGCCAGTGATTTATTATCCCCGCGAAAGCGAGGGAATGTTTTCACCTGCGTTGGTTTGTCTGTGTGTGTGTGTGTGTGACCACGATAACTAAAACGATTGTGGACGGATTTGTACCAAATTTTATGGGAAGGTTCCTAGGGGGAAAGGGAAGACCATGTTCATATTTCGTTAAGAACGGTAGAGGGATGTGGAAGTAACGGTCAAAAAAACTCCGTAAACCGTAGGATTGTTTACAAAATAGCTCCGTCGGGAAATTCGAAACTAGCGGTCCGCAAAATAGTAGGTGTGGCAAGTGTTGCCAGGTGTTGGCGACACTTGCCACACTTGCTGTTTACTTACTGTCTCAGAGTACTTTCCATCTAGTTGGTTGATAGATTGAGCTGACAGCGTGAGTTGTGGTGCGAGCAGACGACGGTGACGCGATGATGGAGCCCGATCTTGCCAACACGGCGCACATGAAGTTCGTCGACAACCGCTGCGCCTGCTGTCCGTACGGCTACCACATCGACATCGACTTCCTTCGCTACCTCGAGTCTCTGGGCAGGTCTGCCGATGGCGCCGACAGCGTGGCGCGGCTCCAGCAGATCCACGATAACAAGCTGAGACTGCGCAAGTCGATGGAGTTGTTTCTGCGGCAGCAGGAGCTCGACGCGGCGGCCGGCGGTCGTGCCGCGGATGACGTGGATCTGCGTGGAACCTCATACGACCAGTCTGCCTACCTCCAGTCGCTGATGGAGCGCGAGGACCGGATACTGGAGAACATGGACGGCGGCTCGACGAGGCCCAAGTACAGGACGGAGGCGGCGCTGAGCGTGTCGCGTGCTGCCGGTCGTGACTATGACTCGTCCAGCTCGGTGTCCGTCCACAGCGGACCGACGTCGCCCGCCCCGTACCACCACGCCGCCGTCGACGTGATGCCGGCCGCCGGCAGACAGGGCACCGGTGCCGACTGGAGGCCGCCACCGACGCAGAACGGCGCGCACGGGGGCACCGTCTCGATGACGCAGCAGTCTCAGCAGCAGATGACGTCACAGTCGATGGTGACCGGTGGCGGTGTGACCGATGAGATGGAGACGTTCCTCGTTGACGGAGTGGTGAACCCTGGACATCCAGGCATCCCCGCCGACATGACGCTCATCAGCTCGGCCACGCTGCAGACCATACGTGAACAGATGGCTGCCAGTGTAAAGCGAATGAAGGAGCTGGAAGATGAAAACCACGCTCTGCGACTGCTCGAGGTCGGTCCGCCCGCTGCTTACTGCCGTAAAACTGTAGTGGATATGTACGTGATTGCGGACGTTGTCAACTATGAGTTAGGACGGTGCAAGATATTTCACGTGGTAAAGGTAAAAGGTAAAGGTCAGTTTCTTATATAGCGCAGCTTACACGATGACCGGACCAGCGCGCTTTACAATCTCGGAAGTGGCAGTTGATTGGCAAGAGCCAATGGTGCTGCAGCGCAAACTGCGGCCATCCAATTGCACGCGTTAACGTACAATTGGACCCGCGTTATGCAGCTAGCAAACACACCACCGCTCCAATCAACCGCACCAGGCCTTCACCGGGTAGTGAGTGTGGCGTCACGTTTAAAGTCTTGGTGTCGTCTTCAGTGATGACTTTATTGCAGAGTCACTGCTCTGCTGTGTCTCGTGGTGAAATATGCTGCAAATCAGTCGCTATTTTGGAGGATTTATTGGCAAGAATGTATTGGCACTTTGTGATGTGACTCACATGGACCAGTGACCACTCTATAGGTGTTCTATTTTTGATGGTTTTTGCCATTTGTTGATGGTTTTGTCGACAACAACAGAGTTGTTGAAAGCTGCATAAAAACCACAAACATTTTCAAATTCAGAAATTAGTTAGACCCTTAAATGGACAGACGACAGTGGACATGGCTGTGAAAGAGCAGTTTGCCGGCTGATACGGAGTTGATCTTTATTACATTTGTACAGTCAGGTGTCCTGTACTTGTACTAGATGCTGCAGTTCACATCCATGCACAGTGTTTACCAGTGATATCTTTATATGAACGGGCATTGAATGATAAGAAGTTTTCTCGTCTGGTGGTGTAATGGTTATGGAAAAAGGAAGGAAGAGTATTTATATAGTGCCATTTATATAGTCTCAAAGCGCTCAGACATGGATCACAAGTTTTACCTGCAAATTACACCATGCTTGTTTTTCCTTCGTAAGCGTTCACCAGATGACGCCACCCCTAACTCAGGTAGCAGACAATAGCAGCTTACTACTCATTTATCGACCCAGAAGGGATGCTAGACTGAGGTAGGGCGTTCGTCGTAAGTTCAACTCCCACCCGCCACACTGTTTGGTAACAACCTTAGCAAGTTGTTTGCACCATGTTCCTCTGTCACTGGGCAGTAAAAACTGGTACCGGCCAAAGGGCGGTGACGCCTTGCGGCTGGGAAGGTTACCGTAGGCCTGGTGTCACAATGGCCATGTGTCACAGACTTTGTTGTTTATCCACCGTCGGACCGAAGGCCTCAGTATGTGAGATTAGCACGACGCCTGCACTGCTCTAACTAGTATGGCCACCTTTAATTTTCATGCCTTCGCCATCCGACAATGTTCTCCGCATTCGTTTGTCTGTTCGTCCCGACAGATATTGTTGTCATGATATCTCACGAACGCCTTGAGCAATTTTGACACAACTGACAGGGAATATTTAATAGCCCGTACTAATGACCTGATGGAGGTCAGAGGTCAAGGTCGCAGCAGGCCGAGTTGGCAACGGCATGCACGTTGACGCTAATGTGTCAAAGTCCATCTTCGTGTTTACCTGATTATGATGAGGCTTATCTGATTGACGGCTGCATTAACCCGCGTTGACTGCTGTCACGCGTATGAAGTACTGTCCATCATCGTATGCTACTGTTCCCATAATTCCGCATGATTCCTGTTGTTGGCTGTTAGATTGTTGGTATTTTTAGGTTGACTCCTTGGAGTCGACCTCATAACATTAGTGGGTCTCATATGTCCATCCGCCCATCCGTACGTCCGTCCGTCCACAAAAAGTTTCTTCGATTTCAATGAAATTTGGTATGTAGGTAGAGGTCGATGAGTGATGCATGACGGTATGC
>Ga0209780_1004729_pt1 | contig 10563 bp, 9 predicted proteins | sample WorMetexBAHAMAS2_FD_187384 | JGI IMG/M metagenome (GOLD analysis project Ga0209780, IMG submission 187384) | Marine gutless worms symbiont microbial communities from Max Planck institute for Marine Microbiology, Germany - Inanidrilus exumae... | ecosystem: Host-associated > Annelida > Digestive... | reverse complement strand
ATAATAAAGTCGTATATAAATAGTTATTTCTCGGATATAGAGGCCATTGAGGCCTGCATCCGTCTTCACCATGTGATGTGATGTGATGTGATTGATCAACCAGGGATTGAAATTATCAACCAAGTGTGGAATCCGGCGCATTGAGGCCGTTTTTGAGAAGTCAACAACAACAACAACAACAGATGATAACTTGAAATTCGGGTATGGGTAAAGTGCGAGTTTGCGAGGTGGTAATTTTGCGGCCTGCGAGGTGTCGTGCGAGGTATACAGTAGCAGCAGTACGCGTGAAATGTAGCCAGCGACCAATTGGAGTGAACGCAGCGACAGATGTATCCGCCCAGTTGCCTGCGATGTTGACCTCAAAATACGGTGTCACACTTGACTATCATACTCCGCCACAAAAGTCACAGTAAAATCCCTATCCTTACACGTTACACCACACAATAATGTACGTTCTCAACCAATTGTGCGAACGATCGACGAATTTGCACAAGTGTGATAGTGTGACATGGATGATGGTGAATAAATGATGACGATGCTGATGATGGCATTGTGTTTTTAACTACAATACAGGCAATTAATTACCCTACAGGCGAGCGTCTTATCGCGCACGCACTATAGGCCGTGTGCATGATGCGGATGTCATACTGGCAGCCGAAGCCGACGATGGCGTCACAAATCAGCTGGTGACAGCTGTAACTAGTGCACCTGCCGCAACGTCGCCGCCACTTCCGGCGGAGCCTGAACTGCAGGAGCTGCTGTCAACTTTGGCAGAACCAGCTGAGGTCGTTGGCGACACAAACCACGACACGTGCACGATCTGTAACAGGTTGATCCTACGTCGTGCAAGTGTCGTCGTGGCGTGAGCGTACAGTGGGTAGGATGTGACCACTGGCCACTATGTTTTTATCACATTTGTGTGGGCATTAGTGCCAAAGCCAGAGTGCAGGTGTGCACGTGCGATTTCTGTTTGTAGACCAACTCTGACTTTTAACGTTACTGACATGGCACTGTAGCATTATTACTTATTGTGTACTGCAACTGATCGTCCGACGTTGTCTACTGGTGAAGGACTATTTCTGTGTGATCTTTTTTATGTCGGTGTGGCCATTATTTGTATTATTTTTATTCTTGCATTTTTGGCATTGAGGAGTTATGCAGACACTAACAGACCCTAATGTAACACCAGAAGATAGGCCCAGAAAACATGCCACGTCCACGTATAGGTGCCATTACAAATGGATGTGGCAGCAACATTAAACAGGCGGCGGTGATCACAGTAGTGTCAACCTTGCTGACTTCATTACGCAATCACTGCTGGGTAGGCATTATAGCTCCATCTGACGTGTGACATTACCAGCAGTGCAATAGTGTACCTCACAATTTAGGACCTCGCAATTTACCCGTGCCTTGCACTAAAAACCTTGCATGACACCTCTCAAATTACCACCTGGCAAACTCGCACCTTGCACTTTACCCATACCCTTGAAATTCAGTAATCACTGTAAATTTAGCATAATTATTGTAAAGCAGACTGACAGACACTTCGGACCCAAGACACTTCTGCACCAAGACATTTCAGCACTGGTGTCCGATGTGCCATGGAGTTTTACAATCGATTATTGATTAAATTGATAGATTATAGATTAATCGATAATTGATTTACAATCTACTATTACTTTTATAAAAGAAAGACCAATATAATATAGCATTCTACAGTATGGTGATAGAAACTTGTGCCCATGTGTCCGGATAGTTAGGACCCAAGACACTTTGGCACTCCGGTCCATACACTTCGGCACTAGGTTGGGGACATTGCGGCACTAGTGCCAAAGTGTCCAGATTATTCGACCTACAGCATAATATGCTGAGACATGTACTGGTGATGAATTGACAACTTAAGCACATTAGGCCTATAAAACATAATGCATGTGCTTGAAATTCACCTTACTGCTTTAATACTAAAGTGTTTTACCGATTGTCATGGCCTGGTGTTTGTTGCAATGGTGAAACATGTTCCTGTATTTTAGGTCAACTCCGAGTCGACCTAATAAAATGGGTCTTAAATGTCCGTCCGTCGATCAAAGGTCAAGGTCGAGGCCACGAGCCCTTGAAAGTCGGAAATTCGGCTATTTTCAAAGGCTATCCCCTCCCCCATTTATAATGGGGGCTGGCAAGTGACCACGGATTCTTAAATTAGGGCACATTGCCTACAGCTTATCGGGCCGGGTTTTTGATTTATGTCCTAGTTTTTGTGTCACGTGACTTTGAAGTTGGCAGTAAGTAGGAGTCGACCAACAGTCTCATACGGGGCTAATTTCATATGTTGCATTATTTGAATCAGAGCATTTTTAGTGTGCACTGAAACCTAAGAGGTGCAGATCGACACAGTATGTTTTATGTGTTTGTAGCATTATTATCACCAACTGAAACACATCCTTTCTTTCTAAACCATTCTCCATTTTTCTTGACGATTTTAATTCTTTCCTTTCTTTTGCTGCTACCACGCCTCATGAATTCACCATCATCGGTGACTTTAACATTCATCTTGAGAATCTCACAGATCACCTCACTTCCCAGTTTCTATCTCTTCTCTCCTCTTTCAACCTCAGTCAACACGTGAATTTTCCTACCCACAACAAAAACCACATTCTGACTTAGTCATAACCTCTTCTGATTCTTCTCTTGCTCCATCACTCTCTTCCACCCACTGCTCTCATCAGATCACTTCGCGGTTTTTACCAAACTGTCTATTAACCCTACGCCACTTCCTCCTCCAGCCATCCACTCATTTCGCCTGCTCCACTCTATAGACACAGACTCATTTCTCACCGATCTCAAATCCTCTCGACTCATAACACATCCTCCCAAATTTCTCGGTTCTCTTCTGATCAGCTTCGATACTACTCGGTCTTCTGTATACGATAAACATGCTCCCATCATCACCAGACTCTTCAGACGTCAGTCCAAATCCAACCCTTGGTCCACCTCTACCCCATGGGCATTCAGATCCTCTGTCCGCCATGCTGATAACCTCTGGAAATGCACCCATTCTGATCTCGGCTGGTCCTTTTTCAAGTCTGCACAACCAGTACCACAACCTCATTCTCGCATCCAAAAAACACTTCTACTCTAACCATGTCTCATCATCCTCTGACAATACAAATGTGCCTCTGGCTGCTCGTGCATGGAACAGTCTTCCAACCATTGTCACAACAGCTACTTCCCTCTTCTCCTTCAAGAGACAATTAAAAACATTACTTTTCACAAAGTTGTTCCCAGAACTATAGCTTAATTGTGTACCGTGTCCTAGAAGCACTTTTGCTTTTGCCACGTTAATCTCTACGTTCTGACGTTCTAATAATAATAATAATAATAATAAACCGCAAACAAATTGTTAGATCATCAATCCTTTTCACCCTTACCTTCCTCTACTCCAGGTATCTCTCTCACCGACAGCTTTGCTGTTTTCTTCACAGACAAAATATCCAATCTCCATCTGTCTCTCTCTACCAACCCCACTACGTCATCTCCACACTCACCATCTTCTCCTACAACACCTCCTGATTTTTTTCATACCTGCTTCTGAATTTGAAATCCTGAAGATCCTGTTTAACTGTCCTAGCAAGCAATCTGACTCTGATCCTATCCCCACTTGGCTTCTCAAGGAATGTGCATTTGTTCATTAGCATCGTCAACGTCTCTCTCAGCTCTGGTCAGTTTCACCCATTCTCAAAGCATCTGTTATTTCTTCACTGTTTAAGATGTCTACCTTAGACAGAGATGAGCTCTAACTATCGCCAAGTCTCTAACCTCTCTGTGATATCTAATTAATAGACTGCGTTTTTAAATCCTGCCTCACTGATTATCTAACTTCCAACAAACTACATAATCTTCACCAGTCTGCCTATTGTAAACATAAACATCATTCCACTGAAACTGCCCTGCTCTACATTTACGACCATCTAGTCAATGCAATAGGATCACAAAAAGTATCATCATGCCTTTGCTTTCTTGATCTCTGTGAGCTGCCTTGGACACCATCGATCTCAACATCTTAATCACTTGCCTCTCGTCTTCATCTTGGTTTGGTATTAATGGCTCTGTTCTCCACTTCTCAGCTGGTTCAAGTCTTACTTATCATCTTGCTCCTTCTGTGTTAAATGTGATAACAACCTCTCCTCCTTCCATACTTCCTCTTGTGGTGTTCCCCGAGGCTCTATTCTCGGCCCACTACTCTTCATCATGTACCAGTGTCTTGGGTGTGAACTGTCTTGGGTCCAAAGTGTCCGGTTCCCATAAAGCATTGTATAGTATGGTATATTAGATATGCAGTGGCTATACATGTACACATGGCTGGCTGTGTGTATAGTCTTTCACTAACGGAATGCACCTGCCTGAAATAATTAGTAAATAATTAATAGATGAGGGGAATGTTTGCAAAGTTTCATTAGGTAGGCTACTTTTGCTATATGGCACACGTTTTGTTAATAATACGGCATGTCTTTGTCATCAACAAGAGTGGCAGTTCTGGGATTCGTTCGGTTCAGATGAACCCCCCCCCCGTGCCTCTCATCACTTGTTGTAGGCCCTATATATGCTTTGTCAGTGAAGAAGCTTATAGTTGTGCATTGAGGTATATTTCCTATGCCTTACGTTGTCATTACCAGTCTGTTTGCCTGTGTACATCTTACTTAGTGTGGAAGTAATTTGTGGAATTTCATTTTAAATATGGATGTGTAATGCACTGCGGTCTGTGGTACTGTTGTGATATATGTTAGTTATTGCTGTTGTGAAGTACTTCCCTGGCGATGCAGTACAACAGAGTCGTTTGTGTGCTGTCAGTAGGTATGAGAACGTGTTTTAAGTGAAACAGTTGATAGCCGAAAATGCAGGAATCTTCGTGGCCAGCTAATCATCCAGAGACATTATATGACATTTGTCTTCAATACTGTGCATCGAATCTGGACAAAACTGCGTGCCGTAAATCAACAGACGGAGAGCTGGTATTGAATTCGGAAGTTTTTCTTCCGCTGCATGTAAGTGATGCATTGCTATCACGTTTGCACCCCGTCGGTCGTAAATACCTTCCATTGATGGCCAGTCCAGTGGCCATTAATTTCAAGCATATAAATCTAGAATCTGTCACCGACCTCACAGATGTTGAACTACAGAGTGTGCTGGCACATCGTCCAACTTATTTGAGAATATCATCAGCGCAACTGACCAAGGATTCACTTAGTCTGATCAGTTTTGAGAGTCACAATCTCCAGACACTGCACATAGTCAAATGTGAGAACATATTTTCTTACAGATCACGATCAAAGAGACATTCCTGGAAGGCAAAATTCCGCAAAGATCTGGCAAAAGGAGGTATTCATTTCCATTGCCCGAAAGCTCGATACATTGTTTTGCGTGGAGTACACTTTGATGTTGGCAAGAATTTATGCAATCTTTTGTCTGACTTGAAGTTGCTGACGCGGCTCGATTTGTCAGAGAGCACCGTCAGTGTGGAGGATCTTCACGCAACACTCGCTCAGTTGCAGACACTGCAAATACTCAGCTTGCACAGTGTGAAATTAGAACCAAGTCTGCGAGATGCATTTGAAGCTATTGCGCAAGTCAAGTCATTGAGGTTGGTAGTAGAAATTCGTATGTTTTGATCGTTACTGATATTCTATTTGTTGTTAGGATTGTTATATTAGCATTTATTATGCTTTCGCCGTTGCTTTCGTTCATTCGTTCAGACAGATCTTGTCACCATGATATCTCATGAACAGCTGGAGCAATCTTGATGAAACTTACAGGGAATATTCAATAGCCCCTACTAATGACCTGATTGGATTCTGGAAATCAAAGGTCAAGGTCACAGCAGGCTGTCACGGTGGCGTAGGCATCCACGTCGACACTGTGATGTTGAACTCCATCTTCTAGTAATCGAGGTATTACAACTGTCATTGTCTTGTTCAGCATTTGTACCCAGACTTTGCCAATGCACTGCTGCCATGGCACGTCAGCCAGCAGCCTCATAAGTAGGGCCCACAGTTTTCCGCGAGCCGCGGAATTTCGAGCCGAGCCGCGGAATTTGGCCGTTGCCGCGGAATTTCCATGTTTTCGCGGAATTTCACGGAATTCTGCATAAACACGGAAATTCCGCGGCAACGGCCAAATTACGTAAGGCTGTATTGCTGTTGTAATTGTGACACTCAGTCCCTTCGGACAGCTACACAGGCCTGTTGATTTCAGTGACGCGTTTTCACGTTCAGTTTGCTTACTTACTTACGTTTTTACTTACTGGACCTTTGTAGGTGAAGATGACTGGTGACTGAAACAGACTGATTAGCACGATCGACTGATGAGTGACGACGCTTTTTCGGTTTACTTCCGATATTTTTAAATTAAAGTTTAGGCCTACTTGTCGTAAAGTTGTTATTGTCGTATTTAATTAGTAAACATGCTGAGTGATTTCATTGATGTAATCGCTCATACGCTATACGCAGGACCATCGTTGGAATTTATTAATAATCATTATTTCATAACTCATTAGGTGTGAGTGAGTACGGTAGTTGTGTAACGGCACAACAGCTCTGTGCAGGCCATTCACCGCCCCTGAAATATGACAACCGCCTCAAAGTTTAGGTGTAAAATTTTTGTTTAATAGTTTGATGTGACAATAATGCTAAAGTTTTGGGGCATAACTGGGCCAAAGTCGGCACAGTGTACTCTAAAATGGGCGGCCGCGGTCAGCCGCGGAATTCCAAGAATTTGCCGCGGTGAGCCGCGGAATTTGGCAAACGGCGCCGCGGAATTTGGTAAAATTTGCCGCAGAAAACTGTGGGCCCTACTCATAAGGCTGCACATAGTATAGAACTTGCTTCAGACTCGAGATTTTCCATTTACTTAGGCGGCTCTTTTGACGCCTGTTTGTTATTCTACCAGCTCCATAGAGTTATCTTGACAGTTTCACTAGTTGCCAATGACTATAGTGATCATATCACCTACAAGACATATTCCACCGGCACCCCAACTTAACTGTCTCACCTCTTCCATGACAGCCCATCAACATACAAATTAGGATCATCTGACAGACTGCTACTCTATCTCACAGATGGCACTAGCAGTTCAGCGGTGACACTGTGAAACTTACCATCATACAGCTGTTGATTTGCCGAGCTTTGCATCATTCTCAGGTATTTGTTTTGAAAATCAAACTATTTTGCACTGCTTACAGTGAATATCGACACTCGGCCTTGTCTCTGCCACTATGCACCTGTGATTGACTCGCAGTATGATGATATAAGAATCTGTCTCAGTTGATTAATTCATCGACCGATGTATTTATTACGGACCACTTCAGAAATTGGTCAGATGTGTCTCTGCCTATGTGCCCAGATATGATAACTTTTGAACTAGAATTAGATGACCTCTGATCTAGATATTTGTCATGGTGGTTCACCTTGACACTTGACCTACAAACTGGACCAGACAGGTCAAGTTTGTAGGTCAAGGTCATAGGTCAGGGTTCAAGGTTACAGGAGGAAAATGCTCCTTTTTAGCCATTGATGCATGTTATGTTATGCGGTGACATAAACATTCTGAATGTTATTGCTAGAGGGCAGCACCAGATGTGCACACAACACTGTTGTTTGTTTGTCAAGTTCTTTGTGATAAAGTGGAGGGTGCAGTCTCGAATGAGGGTATTCTAGTTTGGCATTGCGTACAGCAGATGTGAACACTTGGCCTACCCTTTACAACTGTCCACCTCTAGTTTCATTATTGATTCATTGACTTCCTATTGTTTGTTATTACTGTGTTATTCTGTTTTCTGTCTGATGGTGAATATATGTTTGCATAACAGCAGTTTCTTAGTTAATATGCTTGGAATAATAGCTTTCTCTCGGATTTGTCTAATGGCACAAAGCTATGTGATTCTGCATTGCAGTATGGTAAATTGAATGCACTTGATTGAATGGTCGCACATTGATTTGTTGATCAATTTGTTTACTTACTGATTGTCTGCAGAGCGTTAGATCTGAGCCAGAATCCGCAGAATCACCAGGCTGTCATGTACGATAATGCTGAAGCAAACATGACATTTATTGTTTCTGAACTTCCACTGCTGAAATGGTTGGACATTTCTGGCACCAATCTCTGTGGCTGGGTGCCAGAACAACCCGTCTCACATCGTCTGTTGCACTACGAGTCACAAAGGTACATTACTTCTGCTGTGATCCAGTTTTCTTGCACGTCTAAAATGATTAACCCTGTAATATTAAAATATGCATTTTAATCGGTTCATATTTTCCAGTTTGTCAACGAAATTGTTACTAATCTGTGTCTTGCTTTATGTGATCCAGATGTTTTCCATTTCTTTTGTATTTGTAATGCACACTATAATTTCTTAATGCGTACTTTTGTGGAAACAACTACAGAGTGCTTTTTAATAGTTAACCCAAAATACAACAAACTGTGGACATTGCCGACACCTTGGGCCAAACAGACACATGCCTGGTGCAGTGTGTTTCTAGTCACGGATTACATTGTGTCAGTATTGTGACATGGCAGAAAGGCAGATGTAATTCACTGTTAGCGTGGTGTCTTTGTGTGGCAACAGATTGGTGGAATAGTGGTTCAGAAAACGTATTTCTAGGCCATTGGCACTTTCGTCTGACTAAAAGCTAGATGGTGTATTTGCATTATAGTAAATTAATAGTGTGATGCAGTTTAGGAAAGTTATGTTAGATGTGGGTGTGAACCATAGGCGTCACAGAACCTATCTCCGTGGGACAGCCCGAGCCATCCCACTTTTGAAAGTGGGACGGCTCAAATAGTCTTGAGCCATCCCATTTTTTGCAATAAATCATAATATTTTACGGCGAAGTAGGCATTTTTAGTATAGCATAGAATCGAGAATATGGCAAACACAGTGGAGTCAGCTTAACCTCAGCTGAGCTTCTTGTCCAAAATATCCAGCATTTCATAGATCAGCCCCTCTGTTGGGTGTCTGCAAGCTCAAAAGTTTTCAGCTTTAGGGGAGGCTTTTTGACGCCCCACCAGGGGGCTCCGCCTCAAAGATCCCATTATAGGCTCGTGCTATGCGCTCGCCATGTCCTCAGCCATCCCACTTTTCATTTCTTAGCCTTAAGTTACGGCTATGGTGTGAGCATCAGAGAGATGGTGTAAAAGCAGCCAAACCTTTTCCTCAGGAGTCTGGCATCGGATGAAGAAAGGATGAGGCTAGTCGGAGATCTTTCATAGTTGGAGTCATTGCATTAAGTTTACTTCAGTGCTTTGGCAGATTTATAGAATTGGGTAGCGTTAAAACCCATAGAAGCCCTGTGCCACTTATCCGGAGGTTCTTATCTGAAACAGGCGAATGAAGAGGACCAAGGTTGACCAAGTAACCCGGCTTCACCAGGAAAACAGTCGTTAAAGCGGGTGGTGGTGGTGCGGAGGTGTATTGTGTTTTGATTGGTTGTAGAATCTCGTCTGTTGAGGTACAACGTGGCTGGTTTTGATAAACTGTGGCTGAACTTTTGTTTCAGTGATGATTCACAATACCCGCCTATTGCTGGGCTGTACAACCGCCAGTTGGATTTTCTCGGCTTGTTGAACTGTGCTTACAATGCATGTCGTCGAGAAAATTTGCCAGCTATGCAGGTATAGTATGGCGACTAATAATTCACACAATCGTCGTAATTTAACAGGTAAATTAATGGAAATGACAAGTTGTATTTGAAAGTTGAAAATATCAGCGTCATAGTTGCCACCACTCTACATCTTAATCATTTGCTTTTTCATTTTTCTTGTTGTTGTTGTATTTTGGTATTTCTATGTCTGTTTGATGACTGTATCAATGGTTGCTTAGGTGACAGGAGATGCAACTGAGGTACAGATTCTTCTGTCTGTTAAGAGTTATATCGATCACAGGGATCTACTGTTGCTGTCATTACTGAATCTCTATAATCTCATCAAATACTCGCAGTGCCGTGATCAATGGACAGCACTTGAGGTACTCACTGTTGGCATTACAATGTACTCCTTGCAGCACAGTGCCGTCTGGTGTATATGAATATGCATAACATTACTAACTTGGCCACACTTCCCATAGTGCTAAGTCCCTGAGGCTTGTGGCCTAAGTAGGCAGAGTCAGTCAAAGGTGGTAGTCAAATAGTCGGACAGTTTTGTGGTCACAGTCTGCTCTGCAAGTTGATGAATATTTTTTATACAGTGAGTGCAAGCACTGCTGAGCCCTATTGGACAGTTGAACAGGCAGTCCATGACACATGGATATACTGTATAGGCATTTTAACATTGTTACAAGAACTCATCAGGAGATGAGATAGCGAACGTGAACTTGTTAACGACGATATCGCACACACGTAGGCCTACTTCAAAATACCGAAAAAGAGACAAACCTACTTCGTTTAACAAATAAGACGATAGATTGGCAAGTACTGCGCATGAAGTCTTGAATTTTAGCATCTGCTACAGAATTTCCACCTCGCAGTTATATAATATACCGGTGGCGTCGCGCGGTCCCTCTGCAGACGATTTTGGTAC
>Ga0209780_1004728_pt1 | contig 10563 bp, 9 predicted proteins | sample WorMetexBAHAMAS2_FD_187384 | JGI IMG/M metagenome (GOLD analysis project Ga0209780, IMG submission 187384) | Marine gutless worms symbiont microbial communities from Max Planck institute for Marine Microbiology, Germany - Inanidrilus exumae... | ecosystem: Host-associated > Annelida > Digestive... | reverse complement strand
TATTGCATATTATTATTATTATGCATATCATTATGCATATTATTATTATTATTATCTGTTTGATTTGCCTACGCAAGCCGAAAGACGTTTTAGCTTGTGCAGTACATTGTTTAAACACTAACTAGCAAGTCCCACATGCTCCATTATTTGTTACCACGAATGGTCACCCATCACAGTACTAACCGGGGTTGATGTGGAGTAACTTGTTGATGCGACCAACTCGATCACCACTGCGCCGAGCCATTACTTTGACGAAGTATTTACCGGTTTATAATTCCATCGCTGAAGTAAAATTAAAAGGCAAAGTTCTCCCATACCCGTTACCGAGCGTTGGGCCCGGAGCTGATCCTGGTGTACAGGCAGTCAGCCCGCAGGTGACTTGAAGCCATCCACCCGGCTGTAGGCTACCATTACTTTCCGCCAGATCTGCGATTACCTTCCCAGCCAACATTCTCAGACATTCAGCCGCAGTTGCTTGTATAATTACCAGCCGACAGATGCATCTCAAATCAACTGCAGATACAGAAGGGCGAGTAATGGTCATTAATACGGACCTTTGAACGAATCCTTCAAGGAGACTATGAAGGACATGAGATCGAAATCTCATGAGTTTGATGTCCTCAGGCGTGCTGTCCTTGCACTGGCCGTTCATAATCGGCCGCTCAAACATGTTGCAGAACTCCGTCCGCGTGCCGAGGTAATTGGGCCGCACGAAGTCGACCATGCACCAATACTCCAGCAGATTGTTCTGCAGTGGATAGCCAGTCAACACCACCCGACGCCTGCATTACATTCCATTATCAAATAGTTAGTCCTAGCACTTCTCATACTTTACTCAGTCTTCAACTATGCACTGTTTCATTATTACTTGTTACCTCCGCCACAACTTAGCAGAGGTAATGTTCCCAGCCACGTTTTTCCTAGCCAAATAATTCAAAATTTACATGCCGATTTTCATGAAATTTGGGGAATAAGTAGTATATGGACTAGCAAAAGAGTACTTAGAAGAGATCTAGAACAAATACATTCAGTAAATAAACGTTATCCTGAACATTGTGGATAATGTCTGTTTACCACCCGTGCAATGGCTGGGCTTCATGTAAAATCAGCACCTACTGCTCTAGTTAAATTTCGTACTCATTCACTCACATATACCACTTTAATCAGTAGGGTTAGCCAGCTAGTTACAAGTACTACTTCCATTTAATGGTCATTTGTCCGGGCGAACCTGATTCAGCCAGTTAGCCATCGGAAACTCCTCCTCCTCTTCTGGAACACTATCTCTGGGATTAGTGGAACAGGTTTACCACAGACTGGACGTCCTTCCAGGCACCCAACCATCAATGTCAAAACACTGAAAAGTACACAAAGCACATGAGCGTAACCAGTGGCATGGCCTCATCTGTTCTTAACCCACTACCAGAGCCACGATGGAAGGGGTGCTACTCTCCGATGCCAGAACCACCATGATACAAAGACAGATACAGAGACAGACATACACAGAGACAGCCAGACTGACACGTACTTTGTGCGGATGTTCTTCAGTGCCTGCGAGATGCTCGCGTGACTGTTCTTAATGCGATGTCCTTCATCACAGATGACAAGATCCGGACCAGGACGACTCAGAGCTTCATGAAGACCTAACAGAATTACAGACTCGGTTGATAAACGTAGCACTTTCTCTACCATCAATTGTTTGACATGTCCAATTTGACCTAAGCATCCTTACAGGTGTCCTCTACTATAATGTGTGACTTGTACCACCTCTTATGACGAAACATAAATGAGTGTATATATTTATTACTAATTAACTAATTAATTAACCAAACGCTACTCATTCTGTGAAAAAAAATGTTTGTAATCAAATATTAATAAGTTGCCATTACACAATCATAAAGTACTAGTTTATTGACGTTTGAAACTCTGATATAAGGTCTTCATCGGGATTAATGAAGACCTCAGCTCAAAGGTCAAAACTGATAAACAAGTATGTTCTCTCGTTGTATAAGGTCATTGATTAACAAACTATTTTCATTCACAAGCATCTGCTCAAAAACATGCCGTTAAAACAATAGTGGATGGAACTGGCATACAATGTCATAATATGACTGCCATTTTTCGTACAAAAGTAATAACAATGCTATAACGATGCTAACGGCAATAACAAACAACAACAAAACCTTTGAGAAGTTCCCGGTTGGAATCCTCTTCATCGAGATCAATACACACGGGGTCAGACGTCACAGAGGAGGACGCGGTAGATGTCGCGCTTGAGGTCCCAGCAGTGGTGGTTGGAGGGTTCACAAATGAAGTCTTGCGGCTAGCCGCACGGCGAGGCTTGGCAAGAACTCTTTTGGTGGTGAGGAGGCGATACATCTCATAGCCGAGCAGCAGCACTCCTCCCGTCTCACGCCATTCGCCTTATTACACAAAACACAACATGTCCACTATTTCTACTTGAAAACATGCATTCAGTTCTGGCTTATTCAGCCTTCATTACTGTTTCTTGAATTTCTCCAGCTCGGACTGACGAATGGAGTAGATTTTTGAAGGCCAGATGTTCTTTCTGTTGTCCAATCAACAATGCTCAAAGCAGTAAAGGAGATGGAAGAAAGAATCATTCAACAGTAATAATATTACACCTCTGTATCTTTGGACTCCATGGCGCTCTACAGATGCTGTTATTATTATAATAACTTAATTTCAGAAAATAACAATTTAGGATACGAAGCAATAAAATAATACACATAATATATCTCATAAAAATCAAAAAAGCAATTCAACAAAACCTGAGATTGTACTACTGTTCGTAAGGAGAACTTATGCAAATGCTATGTAATTACAGTCTATAGTTGTAATGCTTTAGCAGAAAAAAAAATTTCAACTATGTACGTCCACAGACTATGAGAAGTATGTGATCAAAGACAACACAAAACAGAATATGCAAGATGAAGATGACGCAATAAACAAGGAAGACAACACTTGCCCTACTGCAGCCATTTCAAACAGTTTAGTGTAGAAAACTCACTGACGACTTTGGCTCGAGCTGTGTTGGTTTTCAAGTTGTCGTTCACGACGTACAACTTAAAGTCTCTCGGCCAGAACAGATCTCGGTCGATTTCTGGCACCACAGACAGCTTCTCTTCACAACCTGGTGCCGTGGATTCCGACATCATAGAGTTCGAAGGTTGATTTACCGATTCTGGAGGGTTTGCTTGCTGGCTGGCTGACTCTGGCACCACAGAAGCTGATGGCTGATTCGCCATTTCCACAGTCATAGAGTATACCGGCCGCTTGGCACTTTCAGATGGCATACAGCCCATGAACCCACTCATGGAATCTGACATCCAAGGGTTTGTGAACCAACTTTTGGATTCTGCATTCACAGAGTCAGTGGGATGATTCAATGAATCTGTAACTGGGGCAGCGGTACTCAGACTCCCACCATCCGTATCTCTGTCCGTCTCTCCAATACTACCTGTAGTGGTACTGCTGAGTGTCTGTCCTTCAGCTGTGGCCTTGGAGCTCTCTGTTTCGATGCCAGTGACCGCACTGGCAACTGGCAGCCACATGTTGAATTCCGTGACCCAGTTCTGCAGCGTATTCACCGGAACAATGATCAACACCGACTTTGCGCCGGTGTGGCGAAGGAATATGTCGACAAACGAGATGAGCTGGAGCGTTTTGCCAAGCCCCATACTGTGAGCAAGGATACAGCCCAGGCCGTTACTAGTCTTGAACCGATCCAGTGACTCAATCAAGTTGTCGTACAGGAAACGAATTCCACCGATCTATGACAAACGCAAAACGACATCAGCCGCCTCTGAAAATGACGTGAAACATGTCAATTAATGCATCACGTACAAAACATGCCAATACTTGCCATTCGCACTAGGAATATTAAAATAATTTTGAAAATGTATTCGATTATCAAATAGAAATATTTAGTTTTTAACCACTGCAGTTCTTAACTGTAGTGCCAGCTGGCATGGGTTGGACTGCCTCCACGATCTATTACCCAGACGTTTCTTTTGAGCAACTCGATTTTGTTTTTAAGATTTTCCTTTTTGTTTCCGTTTTTGGTACCACGTGCTAGACTAAGCTGGCTCATCACCATAAATGCACACAAATTTATCGTATCATATCACATTAAATTACAGTTGAGCGTGCAAAGGTATGACAAAAAAAATAATCATGGTTCACCTGGTGTGGTTTGACGACAGCTGCAAGCTGCGGAGCAAGAAAAACATCAGGCTCCGAAGCTGGATGTCCGACGTTGACGAGCACTCCTCCCATGGCATCGCGCTGATTCAAAGCATCGTTCACATGGCTACCGCTGTTCTCAACATCACCGTCATCTTCATCTTCTTCCTCGTCAAGCTCCGCATCGCTCGGCATCATGATGAGGTCACTGTCCTCGTCCTCCTCTGAACTGGAGATCTCCACCACATCTACAAGCATACAGCACTGCAACTGTTGTAGTAGCAGCAGTAGTAATGTACATTCACATACACCTAGTTTTCATTTAAACGGTCTTATTTTCTAGTTATTCCGATTCAGCCAATCTGCATAACAGAACCCAATCATTACTAAAAGAGCGAGTGAAAGAGCAACGTAGCAACAACCTGCAGGTGGTTTGGCTGGTTTAGATTGCAGCGACGACGATGCTGAACTGTCAGAAGGCGACTTCACTTTGTCTACAAACAACGACAAGCCCCACATGTATACCTACTCTGTACCACACCTTTATCCTTTTATGGTCTTGTGTCTTTCGTAGCTTATTTACTGCACTGTAGTGTGTCATTTCTGGCACTGTGCAGTAGCTGGTTCAGACTAGTCGACATTACTGGACTATCTCTAGCACAGGATGGCGGCACTTGCGAGCAACTGATATCCAGATTCTGATTCTGATTAGTTCCAAAATACAATCAACTTATCATAATCATAGGTCCCCAAATTTCATGAAAATCTATCCATAATTTTTTAGTTATGCTGCCAACAAAGACGCAGACAAATAAAAATAAATATCTAACCCCTCATCAAATGTGGCATAGATAAAAAATACCATTATTTGCAGTGTGGTCAGGGGAAGGAGACATGGGTAGTTACTGAACTGTAGTATATAAACAGCCTTCACTTAGTGATTGATTGAGTTGTGGTTTTACAACCCACTCGACACAAAATAGGTCATTTCGGAGACGTTCTTCCCAGCCTATCTCTTGGCTTAGTAGTGAAAAACTGAAACAAACGCAACAAAAGCAAACATGCATGATTAACAAAATATAATACAACATAAAATTAACCCCAAATAACTAAAGCCAGGTTTAGTCTCATCCTGTGACATCTGGCCTGGAAATGGAGACAGCCTATTATGGTGTCGGCGCTTCAACAATTTGTCACTTACTTACTTACTTAGACACTTACCCACTACTTACAGCCCCGGGACCCACACAAGGCTGCCTTCACCTAGTGACTGTAACTATTACTACATCAGACAAGTTGACACTGCTGACGATGCTGATAAACTAATATCTACAAATTTACTAATATAACTAATATAAGACATCTACAATTTGCATCCGACATTCAGTCAAATTAACTTCTGTGAACTGAGTCTAAATACTGTCAATTAAGAGACACTAGAACATAGATCTGAAAGCACAAACCATCGAGGAGTGACTTAAGTGCTGAGTTCTTGAGCTGTTCCAGTGTATCTAACATCTCCTTCTCTCTCTGAGCTCGCAGCTCAGCCGCCTGTTGCCGTAACTTCTCCTGGATCTCCTGCAGCCTCTTGCGTCTCTCCATCTCTTCCTTCTGGGCTGCCTTTGTCTCCTCATCCAGGTTATCCTCTTCCATCACCTTCCTACGAGCACGACAGCAGCCGAAGCCGCATCATCTTTAGTGTCAGAAGCAGATGAAAAATAATCTGGAGTTTCAACATAGAAAGCCTAATTTTGTTCGAGTGCTGTCTATCAGATCAACTGTAATACTGTTTCTTTCTTTACACGCATTTTCTGTATGCTGCAGTGTGATTTGTCCACTGCAGCCGTTACTTATTTCACGGTCGTAGTCGTAGCGTCTATGTCTACAACGGATGTCTGGCGTGGTATGACGCATTAAACCCACATATCACTCAAGCGTAGAATGGTTGATTGCTGACGTCACAGACGTTAGCACTTTGCACCAGTTGTCTGTATTTCACGCTTGAGTAATTGTGCAATTAACACTACATTATACCCCGCCAGACCTCCATTGTAGAGATAGGTTCTAAGAGTGCGACGGTGGAATAACTCGACAAACGCTTGCGGTCAACTCGACACATGCGGTATAAAACAAAACAGTCTAAAACTAGTCCTAACCTAACCTGTGAGCCTATATTAAGTTTTTTAAAATATATAAATTATTTTTGAAAATTAATTCTTGACCTATAGTTGAACCCAAGCAGCGAAATTCATACCGGCATTCTTGTCCCATCGTCTTACCAACTAGGCTAGTGCCGCTGCTCGAAATCACTGCTATTTATTAACGTTTTACGCTATGATATATAGTGAGGCATCTGTAGAATTTGACCGTTACTGCCACATCCCTCTACCTATCGTAACGAAACACGAACTTGGTCTTCCCTTTCCCACTAGAAACCTTCCCGTGAAATGTGGCACAAATCCTTCTACAATCTTTTTAGTTATCATGGTCATAGACACACACAGAGACAGACACACAAACCAACGCTGGTAAAAAAACATACTCCCTCGCTTTCGCAGGGAGAATTAATTGATGATGATAAAGATGATGATGATTCTACAAAATGACATCTGGTAAAGTTACCGAATGTTTCGTCTTTCAAATAAAGTTTTCTTGGCATCAGTCTTGGACGTTTCTGAGCCATCTTCATTGTCTGCTCGTTTTCTTCTCTTTTTCCGTGGAGATTTTGTCGATGAGTCCGATTTACATTTCTTGCTCTCACGTAACTCCGACTTTTTACGTTTCTTCTTCTTCTTCAACTCATCTCCTTTAGCTGTCAAAAACAAGTTTGAGGCAAAATAGTCAATTAGGCAATGCAAAACTGCTAAGAAAAATATTTTGGCAACAAGGTAAAAACAAACAACATTCAGTGAGCAGCCAGTTGAAAGCAGTATGTTGAGAGAGTTAAGAGAAATCCAGATTCTGAAATTTGGATATTAAAGTTTTAAGCTTCATCTCATACATAAGTTACCAAAATCATGATATTGACAAATTTTTTACAAATATGCATCATTCTCCTACTAACATTTATTCATCATATTTATGGAAACACAAAAGCACATACTGAAGTACATGATTCTCTATTACAATGACCATGCTTTGGGAAAAGTTCAGAAATGGAAACTGCAGAACGTGATAAAGCTCATGCAAAAAAACAGAATTTTTTTCAGGGACTTAGATACAAACACTACAGGCAATAGCAGACAACAACATAATCTTATTTTAACACACTTGACACATAAATATAAATTTCGGCACACGATTATGACACTCGGGCTGAGTTGGCCTGAGTGCCTTGTAACATATCAAGTCACTGTGCCCACAAATGGTCACTGTATCAGTACTCACCGGGCCTGATGTAGAGTAACTTCGTTGATGTGACGTGGTGGTGGTGGTGGTAGTAGTAGTAGTAGTAGTAGTAGTAGAAGAAGAACGTGATTAACAGGCACAAATATGAAAAAGCAATTTAAAGTGATGGGAAAGATTTGGTAAATAAAAATGTTTTAAGGAAGGGAGCAGCCTACACCCAGCCTACGGAGTATGACACCCCATACCATTTTATCAACATTTTAATTTAAAAAAAAAAACTTAAATTCAGATTAGTGACTCACATGGCGCACCAGTTGTTGACTCAGGACATACTGTCATTACAGAATCATCAGCTGATGTATTTGATGAAGGGCCAGCCGTTTTGTCACCTGCAGTTGTTGACGACGATGATTCCGATGCTGCTTCAGCAGCTGCCCGAGCAGCTTCCTCAAGCACTGCTCTCTCCTCATCTGCTAACCTATCTTCATCATCCTCACTAACCTCTTCTATTTCATCAACATCTGACTCATCACCAGTACCAGCATCATCAGCCGCTGCCAGAACAGGCTCCATGTTTGCCATACAACTGTCGTCATCTTCTTCCGTGTCATCATCGTCACCGTCATCATCATTTTCTAGTTGTTCTTCAACAATCTCCATCACTTTATCGTCCGGCAGAAACATCGTATCCCCGACACGACTTGCGGTGCTTGGCAATGCAGCCTTCGACATCTTGAAATGACTTTTAGCAGGATCCATACGAGGTGTGCTTGCTAACGACAAATGATGGCTGTTGTTGGTGTCAGAACTGTCCACAAACAAGTTCGCTGGATACCGAGAAGTCCGTTGTCGGGAAAGTTCTGAGTGATAAATATCAGTCACAGAACGACTACTGTTCAGTGATACATTATCAGAAGCAGTCACTAAGCACTTACTATTCGACGATGATTGACTAAGCCATAAGCTACCCACTGCTGGTAACCTTCGGCCATCGGAATCACCAGAAAAATTACCCTGTGATATATCATCATTTGACGAACGTTGTCGCTGACTCTTTGCTGACAAATCAGCATCCTTGTTACAGTTCCTTGAAGCAAACGATGCTCTGTCGTCTGCTCCTACATCTACGTATCTTGCCTCTGAATCAAGGTGGCCAGGACTTGGCAGATGACTGACAAACATGTCGTCACTGTCTGCTGGCTCAGTGTCAGATGAAGCATCAAAAGCATCCTCGATGGTGTCGTCGACACACGAGTAGAATGCAGAATCCATGCTTCCTTGTCTCTCTCTGCAACGATTTCACACAAAAAATAATTGCATGACGAACTAGAAAAGATAGGCATCGAATCGACATGTGTACCCATGCCCGTTGCACTTGATGCCCCTACAGACTGCCGGTGAAGTAAATTTATTCACACCACCAGCATCGGTCCACTATTAACACTGCCCAAATTCTTCAATTCCTTGCAGTAATTCTGAACTGACTTGTAGCCACCCAGTAAACGTGCTTCAAAGTGCTACCGTGATCACCATCCTGCATGTAAGGTTAGGCCTACCCATTGTAACAGTCATCATCAAAGACATTGCTCATGCCTTTACGGCGCCATTTAATGTTTGTTCATTTGTCGATCATATAGAATACATCTTTCTTTTGCCTCCCCTCCCCCCAGTATATGTAATGATGTTGCCATTGGAGTAGTGTTGTTACGGTTTCAAAAATTTTGCCCTCGGTCGGTTTCGGTAGGTTTTGCAAGAAAAACCTCGGTTTTCGGTTCGGTTTCGGTTCTCATAATTAACGCGTCGTAAACGTCTTTATGCCTATGGTCATATGGTATGACAAGTTGACGACTTTCATCATCCCTAGTTCGAACGGCAAACAACCGCATACATGCAATGAGGCACTCAAAACACACAAGCTATGTACGAAACAGTAATTTAGGCCTGAAAACCGTCAATTCCAGCGGGAAAAACCCAGGTTTCGGCGACAAACGGTCTTGGAAAAACCTAGGTTTCGGCGGCGGTTTTGGTTACCGTAACAACACTACATTGGAGTGATTAGCAACTAGGCTGTGGCCTATTAATAGAAACTTCTCTATAAATAACTACTGCTGGTATATTTTGCTCGGTTTCAGTTGATAGCAAACACTAACAGACCCTAATGTAACACCAGAAGATCGGCCCAGAAAACATACTACACGTAGACACCGTCACAAATGGATGCAGCAGCGACATCAAACAGGCCGTGGTGATCACAATAGCGTCAACCTCGCTGATTTCATTATGCAATGACTGCTCGGTAGCATAATTGCTCCTCTGACGTGTGACATTACCAGCAGCACGATAGTGTACCTCGCAATTTAGGTCCTCACGATTTAGCCCACCCATGCCTCGCACTAAAAACCTCGCACAACACCTCGCAAATTACCACCTCGCAAACTCGTACCTCACACTTTACCCTAGCCTAGTACTAAGCCTCGTCGTCTGCTAACCCGCAGAACTCGAGTTCTGCAGATAAGCAGACGACAAGGCTTAGTACTGAAATGTTCAACTGTAACTCTGAGTATCAGTTACAGTTGAACATTTCAATTAACTTTACCCATACCCCAGGGGTGGCGCTCCCATAGGAGCTGGGGGGGACATGACCCCCCACTTTTAGAGCCAAAGGGTACAGGGGGGACATTGCATATTGCTCATATCACGCCTTTATACTAGTGTCAACGTCCTGTCGTCATTATCCGGGTGTAGTCATTAGCAGCAATAATAGGGCTAGTATCTTGTACAGTTACCGAGATATAGTGCGCTATTATGTCAAAAACAGCAAAATTCCCTCCCCCGCATAAACTACCGCGTCGATCTCAGTCACTATTTAACCTATACCCCTACCAAATTTGGTGAACATATAGGATAATAATCATTGATGAACACTATTGTTTTCGATTTTCTATTTTCCTTCCACATTACGAGTGACGGCGCATAATATGTTGCGATTAGATGCGAGATTGGGCAAAATTT
>Ga0209780_1004727_pt1 | contig 10565 bp, 8 predicted proteins | sample WorMetexBAHAMAS2_FD_187384 | JGI IMG/M metagenome (GOLD analysis project Ga0209780, IMG submission 187384) | Marine gutless worms symbiont microbial communities from Max Planck institute for Marine Microbiology, Germany - Inanidrilus exumae... | ecosystem: Host-associated > Annelida > Digestive... | reverse complement strand
TTCATCTATGGCTCGTTGGAAAGCGCGTGGTCGACTTCCTATAGGTGATAATTGAACTTTTTTCGCTAGCTATCACGGTTGAGGCGCTATGAGCCGATATTGGTCGAAATTGCGCTGTTTGAAAGGAGGTGGATCACTTTGAACACAAATTTCAGGGCGAAAGGGGCGTCCCCCACCAACGATTTTTTTGTACCAGAAAACTAGAGACCTTGAGCTATCGTATGGTGAAAACAAATTTCCGAAAATTTCAACCGGCTGAGTAGGGTGCACCAACGTTACGGACAGACAGACAGACGGACGCGCGATGACATATAGCGAACGTGAACGTAAGTTCACGTCCGCTAAAAAACGAGTAGCTCAGAAGAAACAACAATTATTCTATTAGGCAGATCAGCTGCATGGAGGAAAAGAATCAAACGGCATCCAGGTTTACCTAAAATGTTCGGTAAATCCATAATTGTTCCGTACGTACGTATAATACGCGTATTTTAACGTATAATGTGAACGAATTTTTCGTTTGAGGTTTTTAATTTAAAACTTTGTTCCTTTTGGTTGTCCTGACTCAGTTGGTTACCAACACGCACACAGCTGACTGAATAACTGTATAAGGTCCAGATAAGTGATGTTAGTTTCTGCGGAATACCACATCTGGTCAATAACAGCCATAGAGCCGGGCGGCTGAGTGAATCGAATGCAGCTGGGAGGACCACATAGGCAAAATAAGTTGCTTTCCCAAATTTGCGCCTGCGCTGGGCTATGCCTATTGCAGAGTGTCATAATTCTGTCCGTGGTTGAGCGATTAGGGGTGAATTAACCCACTCTGTCTTGACGCCTCCAAACTAGGAGTGTAGACTTGATGCGTGCAAGAATAATATGCACGAACACCTTACTCGGCACTGATAGTAGAGTGATCCCTCGGTAGCTCTTACAATCAGACCGTGATCCCTTGCCTTTGTAGGTTAGAATAATGATGCCCTGGCGCCACTTATCAGGTACTGTCTCTGATTCCCAAACCTGCTGAGATTTTATAAATGCTTTTTTCTTTGTTCATATCAGGCCTTACGTAGACATTATTAACCTAAATTAAACAAAATAAGCAGCTGCAAGAAGTACAGTTTTGTGCGAGTAAAACTAACTATGGCCCTACAGGAGGACCACAGTGGTACACTAAACAGCAGGCCCCACAGTCTCGCGATGAGAATTATAACGTATTTTGACGTACTTTATAATGGGTATGAACGTGCGGTACAACTATGGTTACATCAATGTGTATGAATTGGAACAACTGCAACACATCACGTTGCGCAATTTACCGAATCGCATGAAATTGTGGGAGAACAATGCGAAAATTGTACGTGATCGGTGTTTACTTGATAATATACTGGAAAATTTCAGTAAATATCAAATTTTGCGGAGCTATTTAATCTTCAAATTGTAATGACTAAAGTGGCACATTTTCTCTCAATAGGCCTACCATGCAGTATATAATGCAAAAAACTCGCATTTTACGAACTAGATTAAACGACTCCGATTTACGTAAAATATTGTCCTATCTATTAACAAGATGTGGACAAAGGAGGGTCTGGGGGACATGTTCCAGCGGGGTGCAAGGGCAGATCCCCGGTGAGGGTCTGGGGGCGTAGCTCCCAAAAGCCACAGATATCAGTTGAAAATATGACTGAAGTGAAGAAATTGACGAAAATACAAAATAATAAAATGCTCATGTATTTTAATACTGAACTTGTGAGTAAATATTTATTATTTATTCGAAAGCTGTATACATTACTCCAGTGGAATGATTCTTTAGCTATGAGAAAACTGGACTTCATCACTGTAAAGAATAACAAAGTAACTAGAGATGTGCCAACTTTGATGGTTGTAACGTAATGGCCGCCAAAGGAAAAAGGAAAGGAAGCGAATTTATATAGCGCATTTTATTATACTATGTATATCTCAAAGCGCTGAGGCATGGATCACTCAGTTTTACCTGCAAATACACCATGCCTGCCTTTCCTTCGTATGCGTTCACCAGATGGCGCCACCTCTAACTGAGGTAAGAGACATCTAATTGCAGCTTACTACTCATCTATCGACCCCAAAGGGATGAAAGGCTGAGTTGGCCTGGTTGGTTGACCCATAGCGGACGGTTTACCCACATAAGTGGTCACCTGTCAGCTACAGGTCGAGCGCAGGAGAGAGAAAGTACGCCGGCCGAAGACCGACGTTCTACCACTGAGCCACGCAACCAACTAGGCTACGAGTTTACATTTCATCCAGGTATAACTTATTATTCCGGCTTTTACACCTCTTACCTGTAGTGGCACCTGACGGCTTCTTTTGGTTGTCTGTCATTCGTGGCATTGTACACTGATTCCTTTGAGTGTCATGTGACCACCGCGTGTGATGTTTGTAGCTGCTTAGCGGGTGATGATACACAGAACACATTCGTGATCAGCGGTACGGAGGTTGTGGTTGAAGCAAGTCGAGCGAGTGCGTCAATGCAGCCACTGCACTACAGTCGCCAGGTATCGTCCGACTACTACATCTGCTGTCATTCTTAGACGACATCACATCAATATGCAGCCTGTTGCTACAGACGGAGTAGCATGGTCTGTTTGTCTGTCTGTTGGTCACGTGCATGAGCCCTGCAATATGGCCATCGTGGGTTCAAATCCTACTTGGGGCAAAGCTGTGTAACAACCTTGGGCAAATTGTTCACACCTATGTGCCTCTGTTACCAAGCAACTTGGTACCGGCCAAGGGGCGGTGATGCTCTGCAGCTGGAAGGGGGAAGGCCTGGCAGGAAGTAATGGCAGCCTACCACGGGTGGATGATTTATAGGCTGACTGCCTGTGCACCGCGATCAGCTCTGGGCCCAACACTCGGTAAAAGAGTATGGGGAACTTTTACTTTTTTATATGGTGGTAGAAGCTGTTGTAAAAGCCAGTAGACAGGTCGCTGACTGATATGGGTGGCTTTTATGCAATAATTTGCAGAAAAATTTTTTGATATTTGCTGTTTACCATGAATAGAAAATGAAGCCAGTTTTATATTTATAATTAGGGCCCACAGTTCTCCGCAAGCCACGGAATTTCGAGCCGAGCCGCGGAATTTGGCCATTGCCGCTGAATTTCTGTGTTTCCGCGGTATTTCACGGAATTCCGCATAAACACAGAAATTCTGCAGCAACGGCCAAATTTCGTAAGTCTGTATTGCTGTTGTCATTGTGACACGCAGTCCCTTCGGACAGCTACACAGGCCTGTTGATTTCAGTGACGCGTTTTCACGTTCGGTTTGCTTACTTACTTAAGTTTTTACTTACCGGACCTTTGTAGATGAAGATGGCCGGCGATTAGCATGATGGACTGATGACTGATGACTGTATTCCAAGTCATATATCATGATATATATGGTAATATCACATCATATCACTGATATCACTTAATGACTGATATGACTGATCACATCCAAATTTGAAACCTTCAACTTTGATTGAATGATCGATTTTACCGTTAACAGTTGAATTAAAATTGAACATTTTTCATTTTTATATCATGTGATGGTTGAGAGAGTTTTTGCTCACTTTTGTCATCAGAATTACCGTTTGTGCAAAGAAACGTGAGAAATTAATTCCAATAATATTGTATATTTATGCAGCAGTAGACTCGTGCAGTGCTACTTTTTATTATTTGAAATTATAAGTATATAACTGGGCCAAAGTCAGCACAGTGTACTCTAAAATGGGCTTCTGCAGTGAGCCGCGGAATTCCAAGAATTTGCCGCAGTGAGCCGCGGAATTTGGCAAACGGCGCTGCTGAATTGGGCACAATTTGCTGCGGAAAACTGTGGGCCCTATTTATAATTTGAGTAATTGACTGTGTCAGTGTGGTTTTTCTGATTTGAATATCAGTATTACAGTTTAAAGTAAATTTAGTGCAACCGTTATTGCCTTTAACTGGCTTTATTTATTACCATCTAAGCATAGTTGTATACTCAGTATGTAGTTGTTGTTAAGCCTCTGTTGACGGGTCATGTGACTTCATGCATATGCAGAGAACTCCGTGGCTTGTAACACAGGACCGTACACTATTGTGGCAGATACCGTGATTTACCTTGATCATGGAGTCGCATTAGTTGCAAAGTGAACTGATGAATTGGGGTCATGGATTTCATATATGCGGACAGTATTAATCCCTTGCATAGGTCACGTGTTGCTGTGAATGTTGTTGTTCCGTTGTCACAGCGGTCATGTTGAGGTTGTCCGGGAGAAATGTGCATAGTCACAGGATGTTCCAACTTAGAAGGATTGACCTTGTGACCTGCAGTGTGTGAGCAGCATTTAAGGTCGCGGTTTTGCAGGTCGCTGTTGTATCAGCAGTAAATATGTCATAACACCAACTTCACGCCAGTGTGATTTAAGTTGTCGGTATTTTTTTAGCTCAGTTAAGTTATCAGTATAAATGTATAAATTATTTAGTTTAGTTTCAGTTTTTAAAAAAATTTCCAGTTTCAGTTACAGTTTTTCTGTAGCTGTAGCCTTCTTTTACTCAACATAGAATACTTAACGTGGCTAGCTGCGGTCTGCCTAATAGCCGGTATGATGCGGAGGAACTGTTTGAGTGCAGACAGAAAGCCTCTTGCACGACGCTTCTTTCAAACTCAGTTCAAGTGTATGTGTGTAGGTGTACGTCGTGTACATGGCGTCTCATTGTACAATGTCAGCGATGGTTAAACAACAACAAAAAATAAATAATTTTTATTCTGTTTCAATTGTTAATTTTTTCTTTACATTTTGTTACTGTATTTTGATTTTTCTAGTTTTCGTTATCATTATCGTTAACGGAATGAATCTGTTTCCATTATCGTTAACTTAAATCACACTGCTTCACACTTGGTGGAGATTATTGTCACAAGGGTGAAACACGTGACATACTTTTCAGGTCATTAGGTCAAATAGCATGGAAATGGTAGATTTGTATTTTATTCTGTGGATAATATTGACGTACTCGAGTACTGTTTATTATGTCTTCACCATCTGACAGTCACCGTCTGACCATCTGACAGTGTCGATGAAGCCATTGTGTTTATGAGCCATCCATCCGCCACATTCGTCCGTCTGTTCGTTTGTCCGTTCATTCGTTGTCTGTTTGTTTGTCCAGACATTGTTGCCACGATATCTCATGAATGGCTTGAGCAATCTCGATGAAACTTAACTGGAATATTCACTAGTGGCTAATGATAACCTGATTAGATACTGTAGGTTAAAGGTCAAAGATCAAGGTCACAGCAGTCAGTCAAGGTGGCTAAGGCATCCATGTGGACAATATGGAATTCCATAGTTTAGTTAATTGAGGCATTTGAATTCACAGTTGAAAATTTGCAGGTGTTGCTCATCAAGGTGTTACTGCTTAACAGACCTAGGTAAGTTGTTTACGCATGTAAATCCAGGACTTTTGAAATGTGTGCAATTTTTAGTTAATTTTTAGTTTGCATGTAAAGTCTGGGATGATAATATGTAGGTTGGAGTGACACCGGTGGTAAAGTTTGACTGGGATCACAAATACTACTATGGAAACGTTGTTGCTGTTCACTGCAGTCTGGACTTTGTTGCATATGCACTCAAAGGTTGATTTTGCTCACCTGTTTTAGCATACCTGTTACTTACTTAGTTCTATGTAGACATAATGGAGACCATGAAGACTTGAGTGTCTTCTGCGTTAGGATGGTAAAAATTATATTCCTGCGGCTGGCAATGCTGCACAGATATGGTCATGCTGCTTGGGTGGTCCTGGACCGCCACTGAGGTTATGCCAGTGTTGTATCAGTAGACCACACCTCTTCCGTCATACATTGTTACCTTTTATGTTGACAGGCAGTGCTGGTGGCATGCTGATTATTGTGATTGATAGACAGACGGTGTTGATGACGTGCTGAGGATTGTGATTGATTGATTGATTGACAGGCAGCGCTGGTGGCGTGCTGAGAATTGCGCACAGACATTCGTCCGAGCGCTGTCTTGTCCGCGGATTTCACGGACAAATCATTGATGTGGCTTTTGCAAACATTCTGCGCCAAGTTATCATTGCAGTTGTCGATGAAGTGGGCGGAGTTTATGTCTACACAGTGTGTGTTGATGTTGACTGCAGACTCAGGTATCCTTTTAGGCAACGACCTTCGCTTGTGTTGTGGCAGTTTCTTGTGCATGATTGACATTTGACCTGTTAATTTTATTTGGGACTTCTTGCTGTGCCGAGTTAGATGAAATACTCGAAATAGTCTTAGTGATACTGACAGATAGTGTGATGGATGAATATGTAACATTTACTGTGGCCAGTATTGTCTGTCACGTGTACCGATGACTGACAGCTAACAAAAATAACTTAAACAAGTAAAGTAAGTATGTAAACAGTGTATTAGCAACAATTTAGCTCTTCACCTTTATGGGAAACTCGCATGCCATATGGGATGACACAGTGCTACCTGCCACCAATCAGAGGTGTGAATCCCGCCTTTATCCCCAGCCAAAGCAGATACTCGATTTAGCGACCCCAGAGGGATGCAAGGCTGAGTTGACCTATGTTACTTGAAAGCAGACCGGCTGGGATTTGAACTCACGACCTGTCAATTGCAAGTCCAACGCTCTACTGCAGCGCCAACATGTACAACAACAACAAGTATGTTGGTGTGGTCTTCCTTAATGTCGGGTCGAAGTTTATGCTGGCCGCATTGCATGAGTATGCTGATAGGACAGACCGATTTATGCTAGACCATTACATTTCCCTTTCTGCTAGATGCAGTCAGCGTAATTAAAGCCAGTTATTTCAGGACGGTCTTGAGTCATAGGCAGCTGTGTATAAATGAACAATAATTAACCATTTGTTCCGATTACAGGTACCTGCGAAAGACCATTTTTACAGTTCAAACTTGTTTTTTTTTAGTTAGAAGAGGGATTTGCATTAATTTTACATCACATGTACTGGTATACAGAAAAACAGTTTTACAATAGCAGCTGATAAAAGAATTTTTGTCAGTTCACTGACGTAGCAAGGCATCATCAATCCAGATGTGCTAACAGTCAGATTTCAGCAATCACGTTTTAAAGTTATTCGTGATGTTACTGATTAATTTTTTGATTACTGCTTATTTTGCACAGCCGCAGTAGTAAAATTACTGAAGAATTAATATGTCAGTTCCAGCCAGGCGTAGTTTTTGTATTAATTGATTAATTACTAGTACTCATTGAATTTCAAAGCCCGGTTTAAAAAAATGTTACTGTATTTATGTTCCACAACTGTTCCTTTGGTGCATTGACACGATTGGGTAACAGGAAGGACATTGGCCGTAGAAACCCATTCCTCCTGTCCCCGAAGGATCTGTTCTGGAGCAGCTGCAGAAAGAAACTGAGCAGCTACAGGATGAGCCAGTTTCATGTGGAAAATTATTGTCATTAGAATTAGTGTTGTTATGACGACCGAACCTTCACCGCCACCGAGGTGGTTAGCTACCACCGAACCAACACCGCCATCTCGGTGTCTTACACTGTGCTCGGCAGTCTTTCTGGGCGTTGTTTCCTGAAAACTGTCCCTCACTTCGGCAGTGTCGTTTGATCCCTGCATGAACGTGAACGCACGGCGAGATCAATGGGAGGCGATACCGCCTGCCCTCCCGCGCACGTCCGCTTCCCCACTTTGCCAGCACGTTAGAGGTTCTTGACGATAACCACGCTCTATAAATTTACTTACTTACTTACTTACTCGCAAGCGACAGTCTAGGCACTGTACTTAGTGAGACCGTTGTTACAGTTTCACTAAGTGCTCCCTCTACCGCCGCGTGCAGTGAGCAATTAGTGCATTCAAGGACAACCAAACCACAACATCCGCCTGTTTTCAATTAACAACCCTAGCCTAGACACTGACCAATATTCGCGGTGGCGTGTCAAATAAACACTGCCACCGACCGAGTTGCAAATTCCTGCCACCGTAACAACACTAGTGTACATGTGACGATGCTCAGGACACAGTTGCTGCTGAGAGTCGTGGGACGTCGCGGTGAGATGGGGCCGGCGAACGCCGACTGTCGACGAGTGAAGTGGTGTCCTTGCACACTGGACTACGACGACGACGATGATGATACGTCAGATGACAGCACGAGCAAACTGCTGGTCGTTAGCGACACGACATCTGTGAGCCGTGGTGCTACTAGTCTTCACAGAACACATGTCAAACGTTTAGGCAAACCACGAGTGTGTGCCAGGCTGCGGTAGTGAATTAATGGGTGAAGAGATGGTCGGCCTGTGCATCGACAGCTGTGTTGTAAGAATAGGATTGAAGTGCATCATCCCTAGGGTTGTAGGAATCAGATTGGAAGTGGATAGTCCAGTGTGTCGCCTCTAGGGTTGTAAGAAGCAGATTGAAGTGATTAGTGCTGTGAATCATCCCTAGAGTTGTCAGATTCTAGGACAGAAGTGGTTAGTTTTGTGTGTCGCCCCTAGGGTTGTAAGAATAGGATTGAATTGTTTATTCCTGTGCATTGTCCCTAGCGTTGTAAGAATAAGATTGCAGTGGTGGTTTTGTGCATCGTCCCTAGGGTTGTAGGAATCAGATTGGAAGTGGTTAGTCCTGTGCATCGCCCCTAGGGTTGTAAGAATAGGTTCCTTCCGTTTCCAGGCCAGACATCATACAAGGTGACCAGAAACTGAGTTTAGTTTTTACGTTTATTTTGTGTTGTACTATCATTGCGTTACTGATTCATGTCTGGTTTAGTTGTTTATGGTTTAGTTTCTTCTGTACCAGGCTGATTGATAGGCTGGGAAGAACGTCTCTGCAGCGACCTGCTTCCTGTCGTTAAACCTTTGATTGAAGTAGTACGTGAATGTAATGTATGTGTACCGCATGTAAAGTTTAAATGGGTGAGTAAATCGGTGAATAATGGAACGAGTGGATACATCGTATGAGAGTTTCTGACTGAACTGATGCATGTTTGAGTGAAATTATGATACTTGAATTCAATTAATTACCGGTAGTTAATGATTGATTTATTGATTAAATTGATTAAGTTAATTATCAAGTGATCTTTGAGTTCTAACGGCGACAAGCTGGTTGTGTGTGTGTGTTTTCTGTGTTTAGGTTCATATGTGGAATGTAGCAACTGTTGTCAGTGAGCTGGGTTCAGCAGCGGAGCATCTTGACACTGATACTGTCACTTGTGGCCACTTAGTCATCAGTAGTGATGTACGGATTTATCATTTTACTTATGTATCTTTCTGAATAAGGTAGCGCAGTGGGTATAGCATTGGACTTGTGATCAACAGGTCGTGGGTTCAAATCCTACTCGGGGCAAAAGTTGCATAACAACCTTGGGCAAGTTGTTCACACTTACGTGCCTCTGTCACCAAGCAGTATAACTTGGTACCGGCCAAGGGGAAGGTAACCGCAGGCCTGGCAGAAAGTAATGGCAGCCTACCGCCGGGTGGATGACATATATTCACCTGCGGGCTGACTACCTGTACACCGGGATCAGCTCCTCCGGAGTCCAGTAGTGGATAAACAATGGATGGAGCTTTGCCATTTATTGGAACAGTTGAAGCTGGAAGACGACAACGGTTGCATTGGTCATTGTTGGCTCGTCTCTGAGATAAAGAAAAGTAACGATATTGGCATCTCTTATGTAGCCATTGTATGAATGAACACGAATCCTCCAAAATGTACAAACTGTGGTCAACTTCTCTTTCATATGGTCAGACATGATGTCAATACTATTTCTTTACTGATATTAAAAACATTTTCAATCATACACCCAGCCAAAATATTCTAGTCAACTTATATGATGAACTATGATTGCTAAAAAGAAAAGTTACACAAATTATTTTTTGTCAGTTGAGTAATTAACCTAATATCAATTTAGTTATTCAGTCTATATCTACTGTTATTGTTATATTTTTATTTCAGTTATCTTACTCCAAGAATTAATGCCTATTAAATTTTAATATTTATAATATAGTTCTACTGGTACCTTAAAGGCACAATATATGACCTGAATTGTGTTAAAAAGTGCTGTTAAACTCCAACCAACCGTATGAATGGGCGATCAAGAATAATAAGCAAAGATCAGAGATTGCAATTTAGAATTTTGGTTTCCGTTGTGTGATTGACCTATCATACAGTTATGCCATGTTAATGGCAATTGCCCACTACTGTGTTAGCCAATTGGCATCTTGAATCGCTTACGGCAGTTGTTCCAAAAGAGAGCGTTTGGATAAGATTGTGGAATATATTTTGCAGGCCGGTTTTCATTTTTGTCATCCATCCAGCAGTGTCAAAGCAAACAATGAAGGGACGTCATTATGTTGACAGGGACGTAATCCTGCAGACCCAAGCCGCAGAAACTCCCCTATTTCTTTTCTTAATGCACCAACTGATTGCTGCGGGAAGAGATCCTGTGTTACCTTTATGCATGTTTGAGCCATCAACTGTCTATGATTACTAGCTGATTAATTATTGAGATTTTTGTCAGTTAGTTTCATATTAATTAATCACTTTTGCGGTCGTTTTAATGCCCAGCTACAT
>Ga0209780_1004726_pt1 | contig 10565 bp, 9 predicted proteins | sample WorMetexBAHAMAS2_FD_187384 | JGI IMG/M metagenome (GOLD analysis project Ga0209780, IMG submission 187384) | Marine gutless worms symbiont microbial communities from Max Planck institute for Marine Microbiology, Germany - Inanidrilus exumae... | ecosystem: Host-associated > Annelida > Digestive... | reverse complement strand
ATCAGCTTTCCAGCCTTGATTTTACATTTAACTTTTTACCGTTGTTAGTTGTTTATAATGTTCTTATTTCATAACCAATTTAATGGCACTGAATGGCCTATAATGCGCTGATGTGCCGTTAAGAAATACTCACACACACTTCAGAAATTAATTACATTGGTTTTTGTTCATCTGTAGTGATGTTTCAAAATTAATGTTATTTATATAGGGATATGTGTGCTTATTGTGCTTTATGTAGCTAGCATGCATTAATGTAAAATAGTTTGTGGTTGTGACTGTTGTGTTATCCATTTAGGTGATATTTTTGACCTTAAGATGTTGTTATTGACCACATCCAGGCAGAGCATTTAGTTGGGTGTGTGTGCATGTGTTTGTATGTGTATTAACCAAGTAATTGAACTTTGACCTAGATATTTGGCAAACTGGTTCATCTTGACTCTATCTAGGTCAAGGTTGAAGCCAAAGTCATAGGTCAGAGTTCATGGTCACGCGAGGAAAACAAGAGCTTATCAACTGTTGGGATGCTGAAAAGCAGACCTGAACTGGAAACTGTACCGTAAATAAATAGCCAGCCAAAAATTCATGATTGGCTAAAAAAGTTGCTAAAGAAGCAGTTCTCAAATGAGGGCTTTTTAATCTATATTGTTATGTAATTGTTGTTGTTGTGTGGTGTAGCTTTGGATGGTGTTGTGCGTATGGGACGGTCACTGCGAGATAAGGCTCCTCAGTCCGATCACGACATTCTTCATGATGCTGTTGTCCAGCTGAAGGCCAAGTGGACATCACTTTGTAGCAGAGCTGTTGACAGGTTTGTCTGTCCGTTTATCTGCTTTAGTGTCTGTTTTTTGTCTGTCTGTCTGTCTCTCACTTGCACTGTTTCTCAGTTTGTTTGCGTAGCTGGCTGTATCACTGTGTTTGTATAAATGTTTCTGTCTGTTCCTCACTGTTCCTCTTTATGTGCATGCATCATTATTTGTGTCTTCTTTCTCTATAACTAATGTGCATCCATCTTGTGTACATTGATTACCGTATGACATTCTCATATTTCATGTCATTTTCCTTACATAAAATCAACACAAACAAACAAACATCGTATGTACTGCTGTGTAGCGTGTTTTTGTCTTTTGTTGCACTAAACAGGCAAAAGTCGTTGGAAGACAGTCTGCTTGTGGCGGGACAGTTCAAGGATGCATTGCAACTGCTGCTGGACTGGCTGTACAAAGTGGAGCCGAGTCTTAATGAGGACCAGCCAGTTCACGGCGACATTGACACTGTCCACAGTCTGATTGAACAGCACAAGGTTTCTTGTCTTTCTTTTATTGTATAGTGTTGAACTATTCATTCAGTCTGTTTCCTGCCTACCTGGGTGGCGGCATGGCGTAGTGGTAGCGTCATTGGTCTATGTCAACGAAGTTAACCTACGCTGAGCCCGGTTAGTACTGGGATGGGTGACTATGTCCGGGTTCGACTCCCGGAGGCTGCACTTTATTTCGGTATGTAACCAACCACCCAAGTCGACTCAGCCTTCTACCCTACGTGGGATGGTAAAATGAGTACCAGCCAAAGGGCGGTGATGTTCTGCGGTTGGGGAGTAAAGGCAGGCATGGTGTAATTTGCAGGTAAAACTGTGATCCATGTCTGAGCGCATTTGAGGCGCTTTGCGTAAAAATGCACTATACAAATCGACGTATAATTTACCTACCTAATACCATCAGAAACAAGAAAATGCTCACAGAGCTTATATATCCACAAAGCCTGAAAGAATTTTGTGCATGTTTAGACACTTCTGTCTTGGTAAGACTTAGTGTCATCAGTATAGACTTTTCACATTGGGTTTATCCCCAGTTTTGGAAGCATTCATTATTTGCTCACCAATTACAACAAGGTCATCAGTGTTGTCTTGCACAGTGTCATTAACTCTTTGCTGTGATATGAAGTATGTCTGCATCAATACATAGTACGTTGACAGTAGGAGGATGAAGTTTTGGGCCGAGATTGACAGATATTTTGATAAAAACTAATTTGGATTGAGATGCTGAATTGCAAGCAGTATAATATAACGTGAGTGATGAGCAGTGTGTTGCGGAAACTGATGTCGCATGTACACACCACAACCTATGTTTTGACGACCACTTACCAGGTGAACTTGGGTCAGCCAGATCTCCTTGTTTTTCTTCTTTCTGTTGTTCCTGAAGAGACCTCCTTGGAGATAAGTGGCATAGGTTTTAACAGGCGAGATACTTTTCCTGCCACCAACTAGCAGTATCAAAGCACTAACCCCAATCAGGGAAGATCGCCCACTTCTCTTAGTTCAACACCAGAGTTTTAGCTATAGCAGCTGGTGATTCAATAGCGGGTTGTGGCTGTCGACGACATTGGTTGCAGGGTTTTCAGCGAGAGCTGTCAAAGCGAACATCCAACATGTCGTCAATCCGCGCCGCAGCTCGGCAGCTGCTTGACAAATCAGCCACGTCATCACAGACAGACGAGTCGTTTATCCAGGGTCGGCTTGTCGACCTGTCGACCAAGTGGGACAAAGTCTGTAGACTCACTGGCCGCAAACAGGAACGTCTTCATGAGGCTCGCAACCTGGTAGGTCTGGTATTTGCTGAGAAAACAGGAACAGTTATAGCATTAAATTTCTTTTAATAGTTAGCTTTCAGCCTGTTCTTAATCTCTTAATCTTTCACTTTTTTGTATTTAATTCTCCTGTAAGTAAGTAAGTAGTTTGTCAGTAAGGAAAATTATCTTTGTCAATATTATTTTTTGTTTGATATATATTCTTACCACTTTTATTTTGCATTTTGTTGTATTATTCCAGATCTTATACCTTTCAAGTATTATTATTATTGTTGTTGTTGTTAAATGTTGCATGTGTAGAGAAAAACCTGTTTGTTTAATACTGATGTATTTGTGACACTGTGTGAAGGCCGAGGAATTTCATTCTTCCGCTCGTCAGTTGCTTGACTGGTTGTCAAATGCTGAACGCAGTTTACGATATCAGATGCCAGCGATGCCTGATTCTGAGCAGCAGCTTGAGGACCAGCTTGCACAGCTCGAGGTATTATCTCTGCAGATTTGTAATTACCTTCGAAGGGTTTTTGTTAGTGCTTCTCTCTCACCACTTGAAACTTAAAAGGGTAAAGAATACCATGTTCCATAGAGGATTGTGGGTGAGGTGGTCATCTCCCTGTCATACAGTAATGAGCCGAGAGGTAGATATACTGCAGAGTCAGTGATGTGTGGCCACTGTGATGCCAGGTGGTACTGCCACTGCCATTTCCCATCCGGTTGAAGGTGGGAAGGTGAGTCGGCTTGTGTGGCTGGTTGCATAGCAAGACGATATGCTCTTAAATGGTCGCCCATCTCTGTACTAACTGGGCTTAATATATAGTAACTTTGCTTGGAACTAGGCCAAACCGCCATCTCATTGTCAAGTCCAGCTACAAATGTACAGTGGCTTATTGATTTCTACATACTACTCGACATTCAAGTTCAGCTTCAGCTGAATTTTCAATTCATCACTGACTTGCTTGCATTCATCTTATTAAGTGGCTCATCAGAACGTTGATACCTGGCACATTGCAGGCTAGTCAACTCCCCTGGTGGCCTGCCTCTACTTGAAGGTATTCGTAGAATTTGTTCAGTGCACTTGTGTTTGTGTTTGCAGCAGTTTGAAGGTGAGCTGACCAACAAGCAGCAGTCACTGGAACACTGCGAGCGACTGTGTGCCGACATCCTGAGCCGAGCCCACCCAGATGCACGCAGCACACTTCGCTTCTGGCAGACGACCATCCAGTCTCGCTGGGCCGAGGTCAGGAACCTCGCCGAGCAGAAGAGCAGGAAGGTGAAGGACTGCTTGGAGACGGCGCGAGCGACGTCGCGCCAGCTGGACAGTCTGATGGATTGGCTCAAGCACATGGAGATGTTTCTGTCGACTCAGAATACACAACTCATTCCGGAGAATTTGCCAATTGTTGAACAGCTACTTCAGACCCACACTGTAAGTGCCATCTTTGTCCCTCGTTATCAAAGTGGCGTGAATTAATAGTAAGTATTTCATGCTGGTTTTTGGGGTAGTTTGTCATCTGTAGGCTAGAACTTGCTGTGGTCAACCTGGCTACCGAATTTGAGACTTTGTATTACTGGCTAGTCAACTCCATGACTAAATTTGAAGCCTTAATCGCCAGCACTTACAAAGATATGAAAGGCAATGCAAATGTAAAAAATGGGATGGTTTGAGGTAGTTAGGGGTCACTCGAGGTCACTGGAAGTCTCACTGTTTGATGGAGCACATACGAGTTCCTATTAACCTTCCATGTTTCTGTCTTGCACTGTCTCTGAGATATAACGAGACATTGGTCAAAAATCACCAGTTTTAACCTCCTCCACCTGTATTTGGCACCCCCGTTAGTGTTAACCCCATTGGAATTTTGCCAACACATTTTGCGTCAGAAAACTAAGTCCCCGGACTATCATACAGCATTGTTTGCTTGATGCTACATTTAGTGGTTTTTATAGAACACTGACTTGTGACGGATGCAGAGACAGGGCCACAGCATACACCATGGTAGCATGGCATCGCACGGGAAAAATTGATACAAAACAAGAAAACCAGTAAGCATGAAAATAGCAGGCTTGCCACCTGGTGAAAGACGTGTTTTGTTGTCTGCTGACAGTTGACGGAGTCGGAGATTGAGAGTCGACAATCAGAAGTGAGCAGATTCACAGCGGGAGCTGCCACTGTCGGCGGCCGAGCTCGGATAAAATCACCAAGACAACGTCTGCCGACACCTCATCGACCGCTGTCAGTCACCCTCATGCTGTTACTTACTTAAACTCTCTTACTTAAGTGCATCTTCACCGGAAGATTGGAAGAGACTACCTGGATGTCCTTAGATTACATGGCTGTTCAAAGACGGACCTATATGTTCCACAGTTTTACTTGACTACGGCAGTGAGCATTTTGTTGTGGAGGTTGTTGGCTAGAAGCAACACTGTGCACTCTTAGCAGCACTGACCATGATGGTTATTACCCTACTCAAGTTGGATGTATCAGCATCCCGTGTTAATGTTCAATGTTGATATCACTGACTGTATTCTGGCAATGTCAGTAATATCAGTGATGACGATAAGTGTAATTTTATCATTAATATATTTACACTGTGCAGTATTTTCCTTAAGCGCTTTAATGTTGTTGGTTTTATGTCGGGAAGGGCTGCTAATCTCTAAAGATACGGCCGTGGCAGTCTCCGGTCGCATACCTTGATGTAACCCTTGATATCTGTTCATTTAGTTCTGTTGTTTGACTGTTGTGGTGTTGCTTTTAGTAGAAAATTTAAAAACGCATACAATGGCAGAGGAAGTTACAGGTCTTTGCTGAGTATCTTTCTCTATGCTGTCACCTCGAGTTGTATGTCGATATTGAGTAGTGGAGAGCACAGCGAGTGCATAAAGTAAGTAAAGCAAAGTAAACAGGACATTTGTATAGCGTCTTATAATGAGTGCAAAACTCATCTCTAAAGTGCTCAGGTATGACATGTGTTAATGAGGGATCACAATTTTACCTGCCACAAGGTTATCCATGAATGGAATGAGCTATGGTGCCTTTACTCCCTAGCTGCAATGCATCACTGCACTTTGGCCAGTAGTCATTTCCCGTTCCACATAGGGTAGGAGGCTGTGTTGGCCCGGTTGGCTGATTACATACCTAGGTGTTATGCCCAGCCGAAGATGGTCACCCATCCCAGTATTAACTGCGCTTGATGCAGAATAACTTCGTTGGTACATAGGTGTAGATAATGGAGAATAAAAAGGAGACTAAAGCAGGCATCTGGCGAACAGTTTTTTCGTCAAGTTGCCGTTAAAACAGTTGTTAGCTTGTGATCTTGAAACAGTGCTTTGTCTGTAAAATTTGTGAGATACAACGTGTCTATGCTGATTGCAGAAGACATCAAGATGGTAAACCGGTCGTGAAGCCGGAGTTCAAGAACGCTAAAGTGGCGTCGCTGTACGACAGTTGGCAGAGAGTGGTACAGTTGTCTGTTGAACGACGCCAGCGTCTGCAGCAGATGCTTGATCGTCTTAATGAAGTGAGTCGTTTCAGCGTGTGAGCTGGAGAAAAGTCCACTCACTCATTCACTGACGCTTTTGTTTCACATCGTTAAACATTTGTATGTCACCTTGTCTCTCATTTTACCCACACAACGCTTTATCATTACTTGGAATTTGCTATGGTCCCATGTCTCTCCATCTGTACGTCACAGGCCAGTGTTCTGTCAAAATAGCTAAGTCTGCAAACTGCGCCACATGATAGCCTAGGGTCTCTGGTTTGTGGGTGCCAAAGATCTTTTTGAAATTCCGATGGGATCACCCCCAGTGGTACACCAAGTGCAGATGGAGTAGATAAACATTGCATTTTTGACTGGATAGAAGTTCTTTAGCTAAGACGCCATACTGCAAAATTTTTTTATCCATGTGCCATAATGGTTGACTTACACAACACTGTGCTAGCTGAGTGATATTGTAGTGTGATCAACAATGGTCGATCATTGCCGGGACTGAACTGCACTGGACTGGTAGTTCATAATTCTCAATGTCGTCAGCAGTAGTTACATTCAGTTGCAGCTATGTGAGGAGGCCTTGACATGAGCTGTCAATGTAATTCTGACATGGAACATGGCATTCTGATTGTGTGATAATTGATCCTCTGTATACACAGTTACGCAGGTAGCTGAATAAAAAGTGGATTTGTAGAAAGTGCATTTCAAGCTGGCATGTACATGATCTGTTTGCCTTACTCGTGCAGCAGTTGACAAGATTTCTAGTGGCATAGCGCATGGCGCTGGTCCCTCGGTGACGGCTGAGCCTGTTGTATTCTGTGCAGAGGTATTCATACTCCTTGTTGGGTATTGGATCCAAAACCTATAGCATGAGTCTTGTTCTCTGAGTAAGTAGAATTCAGCTTCCAGCTATCGGACTGACTGTACTTTCTGTCTGCCACCAGCAGTGTCAATCAATCAGTCAGTCCTGACATATAAGTGGACCAGCTCACTAAAAATAAATGTACATTGAAATAAAACATAAAGAAGAATTAAAAGCCTACTCTCCAGTAATATTGAAAATGTAGTAAATGAAAACGTCTTAAGTTTGTTCTTAAAGGATACTGTGCTGCTGATAGAGTAGATCTAGCTGATAGAGTAGATCTAGGGGTTAGGGTTAGGGTAAAAGCAATGGACAAGACTCAGAGTAATGACTTCAACCACGGGAAATCACCCGCTGCCCTCACCCTCTACTTTAGCAACCATACTCTTGAGACAAGTGACGTTGCTTCCTTTATGCTGTCTCTCTCAGATGCCAGTACGTCAGGCGTCTTGCATTGAGCCAAAAACAAGGTGTACGGGATCTTATGCCCAGCCGAAGATGGTCACCCATCCCAGCAATCAGCACACACGTTGGCCTGCCGTGCAGTGTCGGCCGCCCGACCGCCCACACACTTGTAGGCCCCCCGGCAGCGTTACAGATGACGACAGACGACGACAGATGACAGACTCCAGCGAGCAAAACAATACTGGCCCATTAGGCCGGCCAGTGATAAGACATCTGCACTGGAGCAGTTAGAAGCTTGATATCACTGTTTGCTGGAGGAGAAAGCAAGTGTATACCATCAGTGTAGTAGTGAAGTCACATGACTGATGGTTGTAATACTGAGTCTGCAGACAGGCAGCTGTCATCGGCTGTGTACGTCTTGTTCAGATGGAGCAGCTGCGCAGTTTCGACTTTGACGTATGGCGAATGAAATATCTTCAGTGGATGAAGAACAACCGATCACGGATCATGGACTTCTTTCATCGCGCAGACACAGATGGTGACGGCAAAGTCTCTCGGAAAGAGTTCATCGACGGAATCATAAAGTCACGTATGTCGGCTTTTCCGTTTGTCATCCATTGCTGCAGTGTTGGGAAAGTTGTTAAGATCTTTGTGCTCTGACGCTGTGATAATAGTATGGTGGCAAATCTAGTATCATGACCATTCTGTTTCACAGCATTTGTGGACGTGGCACTGCGACCCATTTGAATGACTATTCTAACGTATTATGTAACACACACATTGTTGTCCAAAAAGGTGCGTTGTCATATGTATTGTGACTACATAGTATTGTGATCCCAGAATGTCATGGTCACAGAGCCCTGAAGGTCGTCTGAAGGTCGTTTGACAGTCTTAGCAGTTGCGTTGTGTTGCTTTGGTGTGAAGGGTTTCCAACAAGCCGGCTGGAGATGGAGGCCGTGGCGGACAGGTTTGACACAGACGGCGATGGATACATAGACTACCGCGAGTTTGTAGCGGCTCTGCGCTGGCCTGCACGTGTTAGTTCAGCTCCTCATCACTTAGTAATATTACTAATAATTATTAATAAATAATAACACAGCTATTACAGTGGTTGTAAAATGATATTATTTGGCACCATTGTAATAACTACCATACTGATAATAGTAAAACGGTTTATAAGCTGACATAAAATGGCAAAAGGCACTGCAGTGATGTCAAAACTTGTCTAGTCCCGTATTTAACAATGATGGTAGCTAAGTGGAAGGACATCCGTTTTGTGTTCAAGAGGTTATGAGTTTGATTCCTGGTCGATGCACTTTCTAACTTGTGACTATCTTTGGTAAGTTACTTACAGTACTAATGCCTCATCAGCAGGCCGTTTGGTGCTGACATAAAAACTGGTCACTGTCAACTCAAGATGTGAAGCATGAAAGCTGTCCCTATAGCACCAAGCTTAGAAGGCATTGCAGACCTTATGTTTATATAATAATAGGACCATTGTTGTTGGATGTGAATTGATTAATACAGTACAATAGTATGGCCTGTGTGGTGCTGTAAACTCCGAAGTTGCCGAGGCAGCACATAATGGTTAACATTCCAGTCATTTTTTTTTACTTGGAGTGAGGCTAGTTGAATTTTTTGTGTGGATCGATTAAGCAGAACTGAATTTCTGCTGTTGTTTGATTTTGTTATGTTTGATAGTAAATGCATGTGTCACAGAGGAGCAAGAGTGACGCGTGTGAGGAGCAGATTCAGGACGAGCTGCAGCGACATGTCAAAAAGTGTGTTTGTCCAAAACAGTATCACATGCACAAGGTCACTGATGGACAATATCGTGTAAGTGTCGGGCATAATTTTTACGATTACCGTCTTTTTGTTACTACGGCAGGTGCTGCTACAAGCAGCACCTTCACCGTTGTCATTGTAGTCATCATTGTTGCGTATTTATGGTCATGTTAGTATAGCATGTCTGTAAGTAAGTAAGTAAGTAAGTACATCATCCGCTGGTGTTGTGTATCATTGCCACCAAAGCCTCCAGTATGCTGTGATGATTAGTTCTGTGCAAGCAGAAAACGGAGGGAAACAGCTAGCCCAGGTTCATATGGAAAACGGCCACTAGAATGAAGGTCACATTGTCGTCGTCGTCTTCATCATCTTTATCTTCATTGTTGGTGTTGTTGTTATCAAGTCGCCATTATTGCTAGTCTGTATTGATGTGATTATTGGGAGTCATCGAATAGTTTTGGTGGGTTCACACGCTGCATCAGTCATTACTTTGTCATTATTACCATTATAGATGGCACGCTGGCGCAATGGGTAGAGCGTTGTACTTGCGATCAACAGGTCGTGGGTCCAATTTCTACTCGAGCAAAGCTGCATAACCACCTTGGGCAAGTTGTTCACACCTATGTGCCTTTGTCACCAAGCAGTATATCTTGGTACTGGCCAAGGGGCAGTGATGCTCTGCGACTGGGAAGGTAACTGCAGGCCTGGCGGGAAGTAATGACAGCCTCCGCCGGGTGGATGACTTATACTCACCTGCAGGCTGACTGCCTGTACACGTGGGTCAGCTCCGGGCTCATTGTACCTGTGCATACACGTCATAACTTGTTGTCTGGTAGTTCGGTGAATCTCAGAAGCTGCGTCTTGTCAGAATTCTCCGCAGCACCGTCATGGTGCGAGTTGGTGGCGGTTGGGTTGCACTCGATGAGTTCTTGGTCAAAAACGATCCATGCCGAGGTATCTCATTGTCACATCTTGTTGCTGTAGAGGAGTTCTTATCACCGACTCCGTTACTAGTCCTTTATCGACAACATATATAGTATACCCGTCCGCTCTGCCCATTGGGCGACATGGAGATAAACAGAAAAAGGTCCTTAAAGGTCCCATTAGTTCAACCGATTCGGACCAAATTTGGCACACACCTAGACGGGACCAAGACACATCGACCCTAATGTTTTGGACCATGGGAAATTCCCCTAACTCCAAAAAAGTCGATTTTTTGCCAAAATTTCGAAAATTCATATCTCGAAAACGGGCGGAGATTTTTGCGCCAAATGTTCGGGATTCGTAGGTCCTCGGCATGCCCGTAACACGAAATCTTAAAATCGGGGGCCGGTCGCCAAAATTAGGCGTGGGGGAGGGTCGAATTTCTCGATAGGCCCCCACGCCTAATTTTGGCGACCGGCCCCCGATTTTAAGATTTCGTGTTACGGGCATGCCGAGGACCTACGAAT
>Ga0209780_1004725_pt1 | contig 10566 bp, 7 predicted proteins | sample WorMetexBAHAMAS2_FD_187384 | JGI IMG/M metagenome (GOLD analysis project Ga0209780, IMG submission 187384) | Marine gutless worms symbiont microbial communities from Max Planck institute for Marine Microbiology, Germany - Inanidrilus exumae... | ecosystem: Host-associated > Annelida > Digestive... | reverse complement strand
ACGGATATGCACCTAATTTGGCACAGCCGTAGGGGTCGCCGACGTAATCACCTGTGACAAATTTTTTGGTGATCGGTTGAGGGGTGTCGATTCTGTGGGGGGTCGAAAATTGCCCTTTCCCATTGAGAAAGCCAGTGGCCGTTAACACAGGGCTGGCGCTACCGCGCAGCCTGTGACTAGAGAAACGTGTAGAATTTTGGTATAAAATTCTATAAGTGCTGAGTTATTATCAAAATTTATAAGTATTTGATTTTGTGCTTCAGCAATACATTTTGATCTGCAGTTGATGCCCAGAATTCCAGATATGTGTGGTAGTTGTTCAGTATTGAGGGTTCTTATTGTATACGCATTTAGTTCTGTGTTGATAACATGACACTGTGGTAGGATAACACTGATACAGGTTGAGGATTGAAAAAGTAGGCTGGCTTTTATGTCAAGATATGCCGCCAATGTTGCATTGCAGTCTTCATGCAGCTCATGTCGACGACTTCATTGGCGCTTTGAAACAGCTACATGTGGACTTTCATTGGCCATTTCCCATTCTGTCATTAAGTGCCTTACAACATGTCGCTTCAGGTTTGTTTACTCTGCACGTGGTGGGCAGAATGCGTATCTCTGCTATCTACCTGCTGATCGTGTGAGTGTTCTTCATACCTGTTTATAAACATAAGTGGAGTTGAAGAGTCACTTGGTAGGTGTTGTGCAGGTTGTCTCCCTTCCCGCTTCCCTTGCCCTTCCCTTCCATATCATACTATCCCTTTTCCGTCCTGTTCCCAACTGTCCTACCTCTTTCCGCCTCTTTTCCTTGCCATGTCCTTTTACTGTCCGACCCCTTCACCATTCTCTTTTTGCTCCCCTAATCCTCAGTCCTTACCAGTACCATGTTTGGAGGAGCGCTGTTCCATTTCATGCTAAATATGCACCAAAAGGCGGTTTGGCAGTGCATGGCTGCCACACCCTTTTGGTTGCATCTTGAGCATGAAATTGAACATTCCTGGACAAACTGTGATAAAGGAAACTGACCTCTGTGAACATACCTGTTCAGTTGCTGTAGAACTTATTGCTAAGCATGTGGATTTAGTACTTGTTGTGGATAATACATGTTAGCTAGTGTTTGTCTCTGTGCTGCTGCTGCTGCTGTTGAAAATCCTTGGATCTAATGCACCATCTTGTGCTGCATTAGCTATAAGTTGACATGTAGTCTAGATTTCGGATTTCATTTCGTTTTGCTGATGCATCAGAGTATTTCTATATATTTGTCAGCTGCAAGCATGGAGTCTCAGTCAAGCTTGACAGATCAGTTCAGCTGCCTGAGACTAGAGAAGCTGGATACGCCGAGAGCACGGGGAACATCCACGCCACTGAGTGATGAGTCATCTGTTGGTGTTGAGCCGTGTAGCCAGTCACAAGGTGAAAATCACGCTGTATGTGAGTGATCAGCTGATCAGAGGCTATCAGCAGTATTGCTAGTTGCTAAACCTCTGCAGTAGTTAGTAGGTTATTTCACTGTATGGAGTCGATGAAGATAAACACCGTTGAAGAAAACGCGGACATTTTTTTCTAATCTTGATGCATTTGTTGCTATCAACAAGTGCGTGTGGGCCATAAAACTATTGCAACAAATCCTCCAATTGTTTTGTCATGTATAGTCATCATAAAATGGTTGTTGTTACTTTGCTAGAATATTTCTGAGATGCAGATAAGAAAACAGTTGCAATGTGTCGTGGTCAAACAGAACGGTTTTCAGTGGTCCGTATAACTGTTCTTACCCAATGTCCTCTTACAAGAATGATATTGCACCATTGCACACATACTGACCAACAGCACCAAAGCTTCTATAGCCAAAACTGCTGCGTGTGCATGGAACAATGCATGAGTCCTACTGAATGCTATCAGAGTAGACTGCAGCGACCACTGTCTGAGTGGGGCATGATGAGTATACTGTGTGATGTGTGGAAGTAGGGGATGGCAGTGCCAGTGGCGGACTCGGTGTAATGGAGCGTTCCGAGGACAGCGGCTCATTCCTCTGTGGTGAAGGTGACAGTGTCGACTCCAGTGGCTGGTCAGATACTGTTGGTATGTCGGACATGGACCAGATCAGTGCCGAGTTGGCTAACCGTGGCCCGCAAAAGTCTGACCTGAAATTGAGGTATTGTCAAACTTTTGTTTCTTATTATGGTCTTATTATGTTTCTTATTATGATTATTATTTTGTTTCTTATTATGGAAGGGAATTTGTCCGGTAAATGTCTTATGCCACTTATCCACGAAGGTGAGAACAGGTGCACGAATAATTGGAACACCTGGAAAATGTCCATTATAATGGAGGTGGTAATGGTGGTAATGGTGGTGATAGCTTCATTTTCCACCACTACTACTCATGCCTACTGATTACTATGCCCTCAGTAGGTGGGCAATGTATTACAATCAGCATGTAGGTATATGTCTGTCTGTCTGTCAGTCTGCTTGCATATCTCAATAAGCACACGTCAAAATTTCGCGAAATTTTTTGTGCATGTTACCTGTGGCCTTGGATCGGTCTTCCTCTGATGGCAATGCAATATGCTATGTACTTCCAGTTTGGTGGATGACATAATGTTTTCACATAATGGGGCCAGTGGGCCAAAATGAACCACAGCATTATGTTTAGTTGAGTTCATCAAGTGGTGACAATGGGGCAAACTGTGCTTTCTTGTACTTGCAGCTGTTGTTTTATACTATATATTGTCAGTTGTTATAAACTGCCAAGCATGACTGTGTTAGATGTTTAAGTTTGCAAATACTGCTTTAACCTTTGTATTTATTATTTTTGTTACATTTCTAGTATGAAAAAGATTATATTACGAGCTTCATTTACTAGTTGGCAACTGTGTTTTCAGTACTAGTGTGGCATGCATGTAGCACTTAGCAAAGGAGTAATGCATAGTTTTTGTTAATTCCCAAATGATGCTTTGTTTTCATAGCCAAGGTTAAAATGTTTGGAAGTGTGCTTTGCGTTCTGTATTCAGGTACCTGTTCCAGCTGTTGATGGAAGCAGGGTGTCTGGAGTGGGCTCTGCTCGTGTGTATTGTACTGCGTGATGCTGTTCTGTTTCTGCGAGTTGTCAATCTTGCTTGCCTTGCCGACACTCCACCGGAAGTTGTTCTACGACTTCAGAGTGGCCTTGCATTGCTGGAGCAATGGATTAGCACTGACTGGTAACTTACTAGTGTTCTAGTGGTTGATCAAGGGCAACAAGTTTTATATTGTTGTTGCTATGTTGCCATTTTGGCATATGGTTCTGTTTAGCAGTATTCGTATGAGAAATTTGTATGTAAGTTCTGTATTTGTATACCTTTGTCCACCGACAGTGTTCATAAAGGCATTATGTTTTCGGACTCTGCATCCACCGCAGTGTCCATTTATTTGTTTGTCCAGACAGATATTGTTACCACGATATCTGATGAACATCTTGAGCAATCTCGATGAAACTTACAGGGAATAACCACTAGCCCCTACTGATGACCTGGTTAGATTTTGGAGGTCAAAGGTCAAGGTTACAGCAGGCCATTGAATGTGTCGCAGGCATCCGCGTCAACGCTGGGGCATTGAAGTCCATTGTCTAGTAAGTAAAATGTTCGTAGTTATGATACGGCCTCAACACTGAGCAGCACATTGAGCTCCTCAACTCGAAGATAAGGTAAAGTAAAGTAAAGTAAATTATACGTCGGTTTGTATAGTGCATCATCGTAACTACCTCTAATGCACTCAGGCATGGATCACACAGTTTTCGTAAAGGCATTATGTTTTCGGACTGTGCATCCACCGCAGTGTCCATTCATTTGTTCGTCCAGACAGATCTTGTTACCACGATATCTTGTGAACATCTTGTGCAATCTCGATGAAACTTACAGGGAATAACCACTAGCCCCTACTGATGACCTGGTTAGATTTTGGGGGTCAAAGGTCAAGGTTACAGCAGGCTGTTAAATGTGTCGAAGGCATCCGCGTTGACGCTGGGGAATTGAAGTCCATTGTCTAGTAATTAAAATGTCCGTAGTTATGATACGGCCTCAACACTGAGCAGCACATTGAGCTGTTTAACCTGTAAGATAATATAAGGCCCCTAGTTTATGGATAAAAGCTCTAGGTAGATAACAAACTTTAGAACTGTGGTGAATCTGTGTCTGTTTGTAGTCCTGGTTATCGGCCATTCCTGCAAGCTGTCCAATGCCACATTGCCGAGCTGCAGAAATGTTCAACGACACCACCGTCATCACTTCGAGGAGCAGCAAATCCTTCCAGGTCAAACACCGTTGCGTCACAAGCCGACATCTCACCTCCCGTCGTCTCAGCAGCAGCTGCAAGTGTCGAGAATTCACTGACTTCGGCGCGACTCGACGGTAAGGGTGACAGACGACCGGAAGTAGACGATCCGTCCGACATGCCATTCGAAACGAGAACTGAGTCAGATAGTCGATGCATTGTATCGTAGTTCGGAGTTGACGTGGTGAACAAGTGATATCAGTACGTTGTGTTCAGTGGAGTGTTTCTTACTGAAATCTTGCGTCCATCATTGTCAACAGACGTCTCACAGATTGAGGTATAACAGCATATTGTAAATGTCCAGTCATTATTCAAAGGAATGTTCACATATGGTGTATGTGAACATGGCTATAGGTAAATGGTAATGTATCGATAATGGCTGCAGTGTGTTATACATGTAGACGTAATTTAAATGTCAGTTTTTATAGTGCAATTTAAATGTCAGTTTTTATAGTGCATCATCACACCACCCCTATAATGCGCTGAATGTCTTAATATGATGCAAATAGAAATGTCTTCAGTAAATGCTGCAATCAGATGCGCAGAGATCGTCCGGAAGAGATTTGCAGACCAGCCACAGCAGAAGTCAATAACCAGACGTGCTGCATTGGTAGCACGTTAGGTTGTGAAGGTGGCAGATGACAGGATGCTGCCACAGTGCAATGTCCAAGACTGGTTGGCAGTAATACATCAGATTCATTGCTGCAGTGCCAAGCTGTTGGTAAAGGTGCTGCTTACACAGTTTGTAACAGGCAGCAGTCTCGTAAGTAACAGCTCTGGTTAACTTAAGCTAATAGTACCACTGTGCATATGGTCATTCATTGCCCAGTAATGTCCACCCTAATGGACAATGGACCTTCAGTGCTGCTACTAGACTTTCACCCACACTAGGCAAACTAACAGACAGTAGATCATCAACTTGCTCAAGGTTGCATGCCGTAGTTTGCATGAGTATTGAAACTGCAACCTATGAGGTGTGAGTCTGTTACTGCACCAGTGTGTGACTGTAGCCCACTGTGGGTGGCATTCTGATACATCTAGAATCGGTTGCTGTGTAGCGCAACTGTTATAGCATAACGTCTTCATGTATTGTTAATGACAGTTTGATATTTGTGAACTGCAGCGACTGGTAGAACCGGTTGTAGTTGTCATTTACTGTCAAATCATGTCTCTGTGTGCAGTACAACAGCAGTTGTGACTTGGTAGTTACTTTGCCTCCTGGTAGGTGGACAAAGTATTGCAGTCAGCGTGTCTGTCTGTCTGTTCATCGCATATCTAAAAAAACACGTTATTTGAGTCCACAGCTCGGTCTTTCTCTGACAACATTGCTGTGCGTTGGATAATGCCTGTTTTCACATAATGGGGTCAGTGGGTCAGAATCAAGCACATTATGTTTCTTCAAGTTCACCAGGTGGCAGCAGCAGTCATACGTCACCCGGCATTGGTTTGGTCAAGTTTGCAGAGTGTCGGTATCGCGGCAAAGCTGCTGTCTACAATTGCAGGTTTGTTCGGTTCAGTTCGGTTCAGTTCAGTTCAGTTCAGTTCGATGCACTTTCAAACCACAAGGTTCTCAGAGGTTCTGAAAGAGGTGGGTTTTGAGCCACACCGAAACTGTCCTTTGGAGATGGATGACTTGCATAGATGTTCCAGCAGACTGTTTCGGAGCAGCAAGACAGAGGCTTCAGTTACCGAGTTCCATTGCTGTTCTTGGCACAGCAAGATCTCCGTATTCCACAGAACGGAGATTGGCTCGGCCAGAGAAATTCACCGTCGGTATGCAGACGTGCTGGAAGTGTGCAGCATCAGTACCTCGGATACAGTTAAATGCAAGGAATGCAATCTTGAACTGTATTTGCTGAGGCACCGGCCACCAGTGTAGGAAATTTCAAAGCACTGGTGTGTAATGCTTACTCGTACTTACCACAGCCAGTCACCATATTAGTAGCTGCATTCATCACCACCTCGAGTCGTTTTCTGACTTGCATGGAAGCTCCGTACAGGACGGCATTGCAATAGTCAATGCGACATGCATTGAATGCAGTGACCAGCGTGTGCCGATCTAAGATGAATGACCGCCAAACAGTGCGCAGCTGATGGAGCTGGTAGAAGCTGTTCCGCACAACACTTGCAACAAGGTTCTTTCGTCAGCTCACCATTAATACCAACACCAAGATCATGAACTGTAAATGTTAGCTGTGGCCATGGCTCGGTCCTCCTCTGCAGAAAATGTAGTACAACATTATGTACTACCAGTTTTGTGGATGATGTCATTTTACAGATAATGGTGCCAGTGGAGCAAAATCAACGATGTTATGTTTTGTTGAGTTCGCCAGGTGGCGCCACCAGAGGCAAAGTTGCTATCTAACATTGCCTTGTTGTATTGGTTTTACTTGTAACAAACACGCACACAGTTTTTTTTCAAACGGCCTTCTTTTCACAAGTTACTTGATGTTGTGCCTCGTCCCCTAACAGTGAAGCAAACCATTGGGGTTAATTGGAGCAGGCTGTATGATCTTCGTGTCGTCCAGCCAGCCAATTGTGTGCCCCCAGGACATTTCTTGACTAAAAATCTGGTCATAGTTTGTTATTTGGCTCGAAGCTAGAATTCAGCTGAATATTGGATTCACTTTACGGTGCCTGTTGTCGGTGTTCACATGTTCGGCTATAACTCTGTCGAAAGTGAACCAATTTGGATGAAATCTGGAACACTCTGAGTACATTGTCGGGGGCTGGCCATGGCAGATTTTGGGCACGAGCTGTGCAATAGCAATAGCTGGAGAGCCAGACGAGATTGTTTTTTTTGTCAGGTAAATAACACACGATTGGACGTTGGCCAAATTTCACGAAATTTGAATACAACACATCGATCGTTGAGGCAATGAAAAGTTTACAAACAGAATTTTGAAAATTTTACCCTAAGGGATCGTTTTTCCAAAAAAAACGCAAAAATTTCTCAAAAATTGTTAACATCTTGTGACTTCAAGCAGCCATAACTCAGCAATGATTACAGATCACCGGAAATTTACTACCAAAATAACCCCTTTATGGGATTTCTGGTTTCCATTTTTACCATTGGAATCAATTCAAACTCATTCCTCTGGCCTGTACACTCCATACACGGAATGTATTCCAAATTCTCTGCGATATTGGACGCTCGCTCACAACGCCATGATGGTCTGGGCGTGGGCGTGGCCTGGTGACGTCATCAGGTCATTCAATAAAATAACGGGAAACTGGGTCAGTGCATTGTATGGGCCGTATAGCGATATGAATTTCGCTACAAAGGACCAATTTTGCTTAAATTCACTTCTTTACTGTAAAGTCGGACAGAATTCGATATCTGATTAATAAATGGCATAATTATTTAATGGTATAATGAGTTTGAAATTATTCGCAAACTTGAATGTGTGAATGTACTTAATGTATCGCCCTAGTTTTCTTTTACTGTATGTATGTATGCGTTGTAATCCAGCCTCTGGCTGCCAGACCCAATAAATCGTCATCAACAGTCGTCGTCAATTATCGTCATCATCATCAAACTAAACTAAAAGAGTCACAGAAATTTGACGATTAATTGGAAGAATTACAGAAGCGCACTGCGCAGTTGTCGATGTTGTTATGGCCATGATGTACGTCGCCAAAGAAAGAAATATGTATTGATGGACGTAGGAAAGCGAAGTTTATTTAGAGTTCATGGAAATAAGGTTAACGAAGTATATAGAGTTAAGGGTGCGGTTGCACACTGCAGGCGAAATCTGAGATCTACAATTGCCTTGTTTCAATTTGTGTTAATTAAGTTAGGCATTATTATCTTTGGCCAGGCCTGCTTACACAGTCGCACAGATAGCTGATCACTGTGAGCCAGTATTGTGGACATTCCACACAGTACAGCCATCTAGTTTGTGTTTATTTTGTGTTGTAGTATCTTTCAGTTTATAGTGTTTGTAAATCTTCACTTAGTTAGATGCCCCACCGACATGCTCAGAACACTGTAAAGAACTTGACTCCAACAAGGGAAAATAAACTGCTACCATGATCCTTCCTCGATACATGAGCCAACTCATGAGGTAAGAGATGCGCTATACGTCTGTTGTAGGTACCTGCTGATACCCAAGTAGGTTGTAAGTTATTCCACATTTTACTAGTGTGCATTATTGATGGCGCTGTGCACTTAGCGTTCACTGACTCTGCTGCTGAAATTTATTGTTGCGTGCTGATGGACAAAATGTATGTATACGTGTATGCTGTTTATGTTTTTGATCAATGTACAGTGATTATTTGTTGTTGCATAATACACATAATGTCTTACTCCTATGTTTCGTTTGTTGACAGCATTTGACCATTATCCGTCCTTAAACTTGACGTGGTTTAGTATTTATTCAAAGAATGCACAAATGTTCAAAGAAAGCGTAAGAAAACTTTAAAGTCACACTTTGGATGTAAGAAATTATTTTACATCTTGTAAAAGAAGGTTTGCCACCCTTTACATTATATTGTCACACTGATGCAAAGAAATTATAGAAATAACACTAGAATTGACATCCGTATTGGTTGAATGGTGTCGCCGATAGGTGGCGATGAAACTGCCATGGTGTGGTTACTTGCTGTTGTGCTGAATGTACGGCCTTCCGTCAGTTGACTGCTTTGCAAAAAAAGATTACCTCATTAGGTCGACTCTTTGACAGAGTGGAAGCCAGTCTCAAATGTCCGTTTGTCCGTGCGTCATGGATGTGCGTACCTCTGTCCGTTCACAAAAAGTTTCTTCGATTTCGATGAAATTTGACCTGTAGGTAGAGGTCGATGAGTGATGCACGATGGTATGCAGTATGACCCGATCCAAGGTCAAGGTCATGAGCCCTTCAAAGTTGGAAATCCGGCATATTTCACCAACTGTCTCCTCCGCTATTTGCAAAGGGAGCTGGCAACTTAAACTAGGGCACAATGTCTAAATTTGATCAGGCCAGATTTTTGATATTTGGCCTAGTTTTTTGTGTCATGTGACTTTGAAGTTGGTACGAACGTCAGTTGTGAAGAGTCGACCGTCAGTCCCCTATGGGGCTAATTTATTATTTTATTATCTTTTGTGATGAGAGGTGAAAGTTGGCAGCAGAATAGTTGTTTTATCTCAGCAAACTAGGTGTAATGGAATAATTAGTTGCTGCCTTGGCAGTTGAATTTATCAACAACAGTCGGCGAGCGGCGAGTTATTGCCTCAGCCTGGGTTGATTAGAGCAGCACACAGGAACAGCACATAGTAAATAGAATATTATAATTGCCAGTAGGGGGCGGAGCTAGTGTATGCTGCCGTCCACTCACAGATCAACCAACAGGGATGTCAGCTGTAGTCTTATTTCGATAATTTATTTGCACAGTTGTGCTATTTTGTTTTGTGAAAACGCAATATGGTGAGAGAAATGATATCCATTTTAGTGCTAGTTATGTATTGCATGATATAAGATATATCACTAGCAGGGTATGTCTCTGTAGGAAATTAATACCAAAATATGACTGCTTGTGACTGTAACAAAGTGAGTAATGGTTCTGTATAGTATTAACAGTGTGGTGTTCATGTGACTTATACTAATGGGAACTGTATTGGTGACTGTTGTTAGCCGCACATTTCTGATTGCATTTTGCTGAAAGTCTGCATAAATTTTTTCTGACTGGGTGTCTTTAGTGTTTTGACAAATGGATTGAGCAGTGACGTTTTTGGGAAAGTCTTCAGATTATGGGACCGAAACTTGTACTATTCCTGTTCACTATAGATAATGCACTGATAGCACTGTTGTTATTCGTTTGTACATTGTTGCATTATGCTGACTTTGTCAATAATAAATCTAGTCTCGGTTCTGGTTAACAATTATGAATTGTTTCAGTGGAGAACTACCTTTGAACTTTGCCTTGTTGAGTTCTGTAGATCCAGCTGGTGGCACGTAGATCATTCTACACGCCGTTAATGCGTTCGTTCGTTTGTGGGCAGGGATCCAGCCTACTCTGGACCCCAGCACTGAGACCTTTTGAATTGGTCCAATGCGCTAGCCCAGGAAGAGGAGGGGGAGTTGGTAGGTGTGTGTGTGTGGTGTGTGCACGCTATGTACGATACGATACGATACGATACAGTAGATTTACGTGCACTAGATGTACAAAGTGGTGAATCAGAAGAGGAAGAAGTGATGGGTGAAGGAATAGGTGAGCAGGAGATGGAGGAACTGGTGCCAGAATGAGGTTTACGAAGAGACAAAGGGAGCTGATTCCAGAGACA
>Ga0209780_1004724_pt1 | contig 10567 bp, 8 predicted proteins | sample WorMetexBAHAMAS2_FD_187384 | JGI IMG/M metagenome (GOLD analysis project Ga0209780, IMG submission 187384) | Marine gutless worms symbiont microbial communities from Max Planck institute for Marine Microbiology, Germany - Inanidrilus exumae... | ecosystem: Host-associated > Annelida > Digestive... | reverse complement strand
CTGCAGACCCCGGCTTCTCGCCCCGTTGTGGGGGCTTCCGTCCCAAAGACCCCCACCTTTTAAACCTAGATAGCAGAATCCTGGCTACGGCGCTGTCGCATGACGACGAAGACGACGACGACGAGGACCGAGACGGACGCTGTGCCGACGTGGGCGGCGTGCAGTGACAGGCGGGCGGCGGCAGGTGCGCTAGACGGCGGCGGCGGCGGCGAGCAGGTGCGACGACCGCGAGAAGACGACTGACGGCAGCAGAAGGTGAAGCGTAAGACCGAGACACAGCGCCACGACGCTCGGGCCCACTGAGCCGCCCGTGTCGCCGACCTCGCTACCCGCTGAAACAAAGACACCGACCACCCACCCAGTCAGCCGACCGAGATGACCACATTTCTCACGCTAATCTATCCTCCGTTTGCTGGTTTGTTTGTCTGTTTGTCTGTTCTTCCGCATATCTCCAAAACCGACGCAGCTAGGATCACCAAACTTAGCATAGACATGACCCACCACGAGTATTGGAAACCAATTTACTTTGGGGTCAAAGGGTCAAAGGTCAAAGGTCAAAGTCACGAGGCACAAAAAGCAGTGCCGGCGTGTTCCTTTTGCACTCACTGTTGCGATTGAAACCAACATCAAGTGATTAGCGTCTAACAGAACGGCACAGCGAACTTCTAAGCATACATGTGATTGTGCGTATGCGCAAAAATGTTTGCGGTGACGCGGTAAAGCACGTTGATAACTAATCAAATGCGTTACTTAAGTATGCGTTCAGCAACAATCATTATAACTGAAGCAAAGAATGGTGTTTATTGAACTGAAATCGGCAGAAACTGCGAAGAAATTACTGATAATAAATCTAAAGCTGTAGAGTGAAAGCCAAAGCAAAGCGGTGCAAAGCAGATTACTGTGCAACCAATCATTGGTCGGATAAGATTACATACATGTCTGCGTTAAGCAGCGTTTTCAATGCGGCCGTTTACGGCGCGTAACGGCCGTCGACGGTCGTAACGTGCCGTCTACTGCGGTTGACCGCGATAGAACGTGCGCGAACGCTTGGGACGGTTCCAAAAATCTAGCATTGAGCACGCCATCAACGGCCGTAGCACGCCTTCAATGTTAGATTTTTAACCCGTGTTCATGATAAAGAAAACAACGGCAGCTGGAAGGAATGTGCGTGGAATTGGAAGCAGCGAACTCAAAAGGAAATTCCAAGCAGCTTTTCCAGATAGTCAGATAGCGGAAATGGTGATGACGGAGACCCTTGATGGATTTCAAGGTGGACTACAAATTGGAGGGCGAATAGTCACGAACCTCCCCTATGCTGATGACATCATACTGTTGGCCACTTCGGAGGCAGAACTACAGGAGCTGGCGGATCGCCTAGACCGAGTCAGCAGTAAATACAGCCTAATGATCAACGTCGACAAGACCAAGGTAATGTCGAGCGACGACATAGCGTGCCGCATACTCATTCAGAATGAGCAACTGGAGCACAATTCCGGTACATTGGGTCCCTGATTACAGAAGACGGTAAGTGTACGACGGAATTCCATACCAGGTTAAACAGAGGCAGGCGATCGGGGCATCACTGCAGAAAATACGGAAAAGTCACAGCATACTGATTTCAACGAAGATACGGCTAATGAAAGCGCTAGCGTGGCCTGTAGCAACGTACGGCTGTGAAAGATGACCATTCAGAAAAAATGAAGAAACACGTCTTGACGCCTTTGAGATGAAAATACTGAGAAAGATTCTGCAGGTTTCGTGCACAGCAAAGAAAACAAATAAGTGGGTGCTTAACAAAGCTGGAGTAAAGATGGAACTGTTAGACACTGTCAAGCTAGCATACTATGGTCATACATAGAGGAAACAAGGGAGTTGCCTGGAGAAAGAGATAATGCAAGGAGCAATGCCTGGTGCACACAGGCGAGGAAGACCACGCACGGTCTGGATGGACAACATCAATACGTAGACAAGGCTCCCCGTAGAAGAGTCAATCAGAATGACAGAGGACAGAGATAAATGAAGAAAGTATGTACATTGTGTGGCTAACCCTCTGATCGAGGACGGCTAAAGAACAGAACAGAACACCCACGTTCGATCGCGGTCGACTGTCGTCGACGGCACGTTACGACCGTCAACAGCCGTTACGCGCCGTAAACGGCCGCAGTGAGAACGCTACTTCACTCTACACTATCGTCCATTGCCAATCACAGTGCAGCCATAGCTAATTATTATGCTGGCCGCGGCCATAGCGAAAAGCGTAATGTAACGGTCTGACGTCCGTCCGTCTGTCTGTCCGTTTGTGTGTCTGTCCTGTAGGCATACTCTCCGTGACTCACCAGGGGGCAGCTTGCGACGCGACAAGCGTACATTTCGGCCCGACAATAAGGAGGACCGACATACTGGTATGATCTACCGAAAGATATTCGACTTTGACGACCACGCCCACAACCGGTTGAATTTGTCAACCGCGGTGCAATTGGTAAATTGAACCGGTTGTGGGCGTGGTCGTCGAAGTCGTATAGCAGCTTTCTGTTGATATTTTAGCAATGGTGATAGCACGAAACTGCGTATACACTAAGTGCAACGAACCATGTCAACGGAGAATGGCAAATTTGGGGGTGTCGGAACTCCAAAACCCCTGAACAGATTACTACGAAATTTGACACGGGTGAGATTACGTCGTCGATGTCATAATGTCACGCCAGAATTCAAAGCGATCGCCCCAGTGGTGGAGTTCTAGTAAGCAGATGAAGGTACACTCGCGTTATAGTATTTCAAAAATTTGGAGGTATTCAGTGTAAACGTCTGAAGTAAGCGACGAACCTGGCGCGGTGCGGAAGATGAACTCCGGGCTATAGTCAGACCATCCTAGATCGTTTCTAGCTCGCACTGTCAACTTGTATTGCGTGTCCGGCTTCAGTCCGTCCAACTGATGGTGACGTAAGGGCGTCCCTGGTGTATCGTGTATTGTCATGATCCGGTTTTCACCGACCTCGTTCTGGTCTCCTCCGCGCCTCACCTGAAACAGAAATTGCAACAATTGCAGTCAGTGACCCTATGGTTGGCGGAGTGGCGTAATGGTAACGGACTTGGTCGTATATACGAAGTTACTCTACGTCGAGCCCGGTTAGTACTGGGATGGGTGACGTGTCCGGGTTCGACTCCCGGAGGCGACACTTTATTCCGGTATGTAACCAGCCACCCAAGGCCAACTCAGCCTTTCATCCTTTAGGGGTCGATAAATTGAGTAGTGAGCAACTTTATCGGATGTGTGCCGGTCGCACCATCTGGTGAATGCTCACGAGGTTAAGCGGGTGCGGTTGATTCAATCGCTGTGCGCCGTGTGTGGCAGCAATTTAGCTGGCTTAACCCTTCTGTATATAGTGCTGCCCTGCGTAGCGGCTGTTGTGTCCCGCCCTGCGTGGCGGATGTTAGTATTGTTAATTGCGCGGTATGTCTGCAATTTAATAAACGAACATTATTATTATTATTATTACTTCATTCCCAGGGGCGTAAAAACTAAGCAAATTGGTGAAATCTCTGGAATGGTTATCCTGAGGACTCGGAAATTGAAAATGAGTTGGCCAGGCATATTGAGTTATTATTAATTCCCTTCAGTGCGTTGACACTGTTGCTTCGCTCCCAGTAAGAGGGGTGCAAAGTATTGTCATTAGCGAGTCTGTTCTTCGATCGATCTGTTTGTCTGTCTACTCGCATATATCTACACCCACATGTCCAAATTTCACAAAATCTGCACGTTAGGTGTGGCCGTGGCTCGGTCCTACTCTGACGGCAGTGCGATAATTTATGTACTTCCGGTTTTGTGCATGACGTCACGTTTTCATATAATGCAGGGAATGGGCCAGAATCATTGACGACGCGTATGTTTCGTCCAGTTCCCCAGGTGGCAGCACCACTGGGACGGCAAACAACGTTGTTTGATCGAGATCGCCGGGTGGCAGCACCGGGAGAGAAGTCTGCCTTCCCCGACTACATCTTGTTGATTAAGTGATTTTTTTCAGTATTTGGGCTCAAGGTGGGAGTTCTAAAATATCAGGATAGCCGTGTCCATAGTTCTTTCTCTCTCTCTTTCACACGCCTTCCTGCTTTGGAGTTTTCAGACTGTCGTCTAAGCAGGTCTCCATGCTAGGAACACCAGTTGCTAACTTGCTACCGGCGTATTCGCACAATTTCTACTCTTAGTGTTGGACAAATCTAGTGATGCAGTTAAGAACTGCAGCCAATGGTAAACTACGTTCCTTTTGTCAAATAAAATAATCAATCGAATTTAAACCGACGGACACACAAGCCGCGATTTGATACAGGGTGTTATGGATGGCTGCCATCCATCTCAACTTTCCACGGTGAGGTTGTCGTTTCTTTCTCAAGGTGGGAGTTGCCAGAGCTGAGGGTGGGAGTTCTCCACTCTCCGGATGGGGCGTAGAAAAATCACTGTGTTGGTTGGGTGACATGAAGAGCATCCGGCCCATAAAAAGCACGGTGTCACTTACCCCAAAGTTTCTCTTCCGGAAAAGTGGAGGAGGACAACCGAGGAGTCCCGGCTAATCCAGGTTAAACTGGAAATCGTTTTAATTGCCGATTTCCAGTTGAAAGAATGTGTACATATTCATGACTAAGTGGTAGCTGTTTTCTAGAGTAGTAGGCCTACGCGTGCGTCGTTTTTGATAAAAAAACTGGAAAAACTTACTGAAATCAACTAACGATCAAAAGTAAACTACCATTTTTGTTACCTCGTGACGCTATGCTAGCGCGGTAAATGTAGGGTCTCCCGCACCATGCTCCAAAATTTCGTGGCATTAATTTACATGCAACTTTACATCCACCGTGTGGCAACGACCCAGACAGCAGCGGCGGCGGCGGCGGATGAGAAGGCTTACTTCAGTAACCTTGAACTCGTATCTCGTGATCGGACGGCCTCCAGTAAATGGACTGTTCCACGTGACGTAGTACTGAGTCGAACGTTCGCCGTCAGGTTTCGAATTGATTTCTATCGGATACGGTCGACCTACCACAGACAGCGCGGCCAGTAGCCACGTTCTACATCGACAAGTAAAGCTCGTATCATATCACGTACGTCATTTACGCACTCTATTCTAGAAACTGTTCGTCAACAACATTGATAAAAATTGTGACTGTTCTATAGAAGTGCATTCCAAAGTAATTTTGATTTAAAATGTCGTAAAAGGAAGCGTGGACGGCGCGTCCTGTTTAATTTTAATCAAGAAGATTTCAAAAACAGTAAACGGATTGCAGACATAACCACTAGTTTAGCCTGACATGGCATGCCGACGGGCTATAATGTTCTGACGATGTTACTTTATTTTCATCTTCTTTAACGGTCCTCTTGGAAGCCACTTATTTCAGAATGTACTAAACCGATCTTCGCCAAATTTTCAAGATAGTTACATATGTGGGTGGGCATGATCAACCCGACCTCCTTTTGGCGATCGCTCAAAGGACATTGCTTGACATTTTTGGCTCGAATTGGCATACCCCATCTTCATTCTGTGCACCGGCATTCCACAACGAATGGGAGGATCGCAACATGGATTCACGCATTAACACTGACAATGACCTCCTCTGCGTTGGATAAAAATTTGGTGAACTTTAGTCCAGTAACCCTGACTTTTGCAGGCACGTTTTCGCCGAATAAGCTACTCGCTGTGCTTTGCCACGCATTTCTGGTTAGCAAATGGAATGAAGAAGAACTTGGCGCGACGAACTGTTTATGTGCCAAGAGTGAACAAAGAATTACACCCACACGAACTGTTACGTATGAACCATGGCACATACCGCACAGTGCATATACATTACATATTCGTCGCGTGGTAAAAATTGACAAGAGCTGACTACAGTCCTAAACCTCACATCCAAATAGAAACGGAAGTAAGTCAAGTCAGTTTCTACGAAGTTCGTGTCGCATAATCAAGAAGTTAGTGGTGCCAACATTTTTACCGTGTGGCGGCGTGGCGTAGTGGTAACAGCGTAAGCTGCGCTATATAAGAATCCGACCTTTACCTTTACCTTTACCTTTAACCGGTGTGCCAAAAAACTCCCAACGGTGGCCCGTTTGGCGTAGCGGTTAGTTAGTTAGTTAGTTGGAGTTTAACGTCCCCTTTCAGCACAAATATGGCTATATCAGAGACAAAATTTCCAGGGTGGAGAGCTATCCCTACCCAGTGAAGGAAGGCCAGCGATATATTAACTTCAACCCTGGCCGCCTTTTTGTTCAGCAGCCACCCCAAAGGGAAAGGGATCGAGAGGCTCGTAATGCGGTAACGGCGTGGGGCGCATCAACGAAGTCACTCTACGTCGAGCCCGGTTAGTACTGGGATGGGTGACCGTCTTCCGGCGGGCAAACCACCTCGGTATGTAACCAGCCACCAGGGCCAACTCAGCTTCCTATCCTCTGAAATAAGTACCAGCCAAAGTGCGGTGAAGCTCTGCGACTGAGGAGTAAAGACAGGTATGGCTCATTCTATTTGTGGACAAACGTATGAGTAGTGACAAGCAAAACTGTGTGATCTCCCATTAACACGTGCCTTACCTGAGCGCCTTAGGGATGAGCAGCGCTATACAAATCTAGAGTTTACTTTACTCTACTTCACACGGCAAGAACGATTGGTCTGGTATCCGTTACTTACGAACTCTTTCAGTTTCAATGTTGAGCGTGTAGGGCGGCCCTGGTCCGACTTCGTTCTTCGCTCTCACTTCCAACGCGTACTTTGTACTCGGCTTTAGATTCACGATGCGAATTTCATCGCCTCTTGCACGTACGACGTCTAATAAACGCATCAGCGCAGCATCAGCAACCGTCTGAATCACAAATCACGAAGTGAGTTACAACAAATCGAGGACACAGAAAGACGTGACCTCTGACAACGTTCAAAACTTCAGATGCTACGTGAAACCACTCAGCCCTTCCTGCCTGCCTCTGGCATGTCGAAACGCTTTTTTTTTCTGTGCTACCATTTATGGTGAATAAAGATGAATATTTAAGATTTGCCGACGTTCTTTTTTTCTTTATAACGACCCATTTGAAGATCAATGATCTCAGAATGTATCGGACCGATGTTCACCAAATTTTCAGGATATGTAAGATCAATCCGACTTTCTTTTGCGATTGCTTAAGAAGAAACGTTGCTGTGGTAACCGATTTTTTGCGCGAATCGCGGCGAAAGCTGGCGTACCCCACCTTCGTTCTGTGTGCTGACATTTCACAACGGATGACAGGATGACAACATGGTGCATGCGTTAACATCGCCAATGACCCCTCTACGTCTGTTAAACATTTAATGAGCTTTGGTCCAGTAACCCATGAGTTTTGCAAGTGCGTTTTTTTCTGAATTGTCCAAAGCTGATGCCCTCGTGTCGCAGTTCCGGTGGCAGATCGTTCCAGATTCTGGGTCCGGCAACAGAAAAATCTCTGTCGCCGAAACTGTTCTGTGTTCGTGGGACAACGCATCTTCTGTACAGTAGTTGTCAGTAGTTAACATACCTCGAGTATTAGTATCAGTGACACTCGAAGGAGTGTATGGTGACTCAGTTGAACCAGTACCATCACCCGTCCCTGAACAGGCACACCACACAGTATTCAGTTACTATAGGCCGAGATACATGGGTCGACATCATGGGCCGTCATGTCATGTCGGCCCGGCCTTAAGGAACACTTTCTAATTATCTCGAGTCGTTATTTCAACCGTAAGCTGTCAATGCGGACAATAATATTAACCCATTTTAGCTCAGTGTTACCAAAATAGCTACATTCATTCACGGATTAGACGTCAGGCTGTCTAACCGACAACTTTTAGCGAACGTGAACTCGCGTTCACGTTCGCTATATGCTATCACCATTCCGTCTGTCGTCTGTCTGTAACGTTGGTGCACCCTACTCAGCCGGTTGAAATTTTCGGCAATTTTTCTTCGCCGTCTGGTACCTTGGCCATCCATTGACATTCACTGAAAATTTTACTGAGATCGTCCCAGGGGAACCCATCCGTCGGGGGATTTAAATGCAAAAGGGGTAGCGAAATATAGCGATTTTGACATTTGGAATGCTATACCTCCGAAACGGTGCAAGATAGAGGAGGTAAGTTAGCATTAATCACTAATAGGAAGTCGTATATGAGCTTTCGATTGGTACCAAAATCGGTGACCTTGAATGACCTTGAACGGCGAAATGGCCCTTATCTGGCGTTATTTTACCGAATTTGGTAGTTTCAGTGGCGCATTGCCTAAAAGTGGTTGACAAAGCCATAACTATGGACAATTTACCATTACTATGTCAAGTAGTAAACGTCTGCATCATCATCATCATCATCATCAATCATCACTAAACCGGCATTCACGAAAGTTTAATGAGCAGCAGAACACCTGGCTCACTCACTTGTATTGTAGTGGTAGGTGTTGCCATCATACTGCACGCTGTAGCCGGTGACAGGCATTCCTCCGTTGTCTTCAGGCGGGGTCACCGTGATCACGACAGAGTCCGGCATGCACTGCGTCATGTTGACCATCGTCGGCTGGCCTGGAGCAGCTGCACGGACCACACACATACCGTGCCCATACGAAATAGCGCGCAATATGCTACAAAACAACTAATAACTCGATTCATCTACTTAAATAATAATAATAATAATAATAATAATAATAATAACAAGTACGTCCGTCTTCGGGGACGGCCGTATATCAACACATGCCGATTCTACGTCCACACGCCGCGCGATTTCACGAACGGCGCATCTCTAGCGCGGCGTCTGGCCCGGGCGCTCACTGAACTATAAATATAACGTCACTCTGACGTCAGTCAGCCTACGCCTGCAGGCTAGGCTAGGATTTTAGTCGTCCGATTTTGGGCTTCTGGGGAGCAAAGTTCCCCAAAACTGGAGATTCCCTGCTCAGGACGCCGATAAACCGCCGTGCAAAATTTGACGCCGCTAGCTTTATCCTCGGCGGAGAAATCCGTAACCGTAGGCCCGCTACTAACACACAAACAAACAAACAGTAAACGATATATACACATCTTGCCTATCGGAATGTGTGGATAATGATGCTGATGATGACGATGATGATAAAGTGTACATTTATGTAGCGCTGTTCCAGGCAGGAAAACACGTATATTACGCGGAGGTTGTGTTATATGTATGGCTTACTTGATTTAATGCCTCTGCAACGATGACCAAGTCATATGTGTATGGTTGGACCAAAACCAGACACAAACTAGAATGCGGGCAATTAACGTGTCAATTTACAAAATTTCAACCAAAATGACTGTGTGGGAAGCCGTTACCTTTTAGCGAACGTGAACTTACGTTCACGTTCGCTATATGCTATCGTCGTTCCGTCTGTCTGTCTGTCGTCTGTAACGTTGGTGCACCCTACTCAGCCGGTTGAAATTTTCCGCAATTTTTCTTCGCCGTTTGGTACCTTGGCCATCCATTGACATTCACGGAAAATTTTACGGAGATCGTCCCAGGGGAACCCCTCCGTCGGGGGGTTTAAACACAAGAGGGGTAGCGAAACATAGCGATTTTTCACCTTTGGAATGATGTATCTCTGAAATGACGCAAGATAGGATGTAAGTTAGTATTAATCACTAATAGGAAGTCATATATGAGCTTTCGATTGGTACCAAAATCGGTGACCTTGAATGACCTTGCGTTATTTTTACCGAATTTGGTAATTTCAGGGGCGTATTGCGTAAAAGTGGTTGACAAAGCCATAGCTATGGACAATTTACTATTACAATGTCTAGTAGTAAACGTCTGCAGAGAGACCGCGCGACGCCCACGGTATAAATTCCTAGCAGCTTCATAAATTCAAGACTTAATGCGCAGTTCCTGCCTAGCTATCGTTTTGATAAGAAGTCATATATGAGCTTTCGATTGGTACCAATATCGATGACCTTGAATGACCCTTAACGAGAAATGGCCCCTATTTTGCGTTATTTTACCGAATTTGGTAATGGCCCTTATTTTGCATTATTTTACCGAATTCGTATATGATGTCGTCGCAAAACAATTGTTAGGCTTACCTCGGTTTCAAAATCTACTTTTGATAGTTTATGACCATATTAATACCATCTGCGCAATTATTCAGCGATTATTTAGAAAAAAACAAACTCTGATAACTCGGTTTGATGGGCGTAAGTGTATAGATGATTGGATGCACTGCATATATTGCCACTGACGCTTAGTTGTAGTAGAAATTAGGAACTCAGTTTAATGGGCATAGGCTCTGACCTCCACATGTACGACGTCGTCGTAAAAAATTCACGTTCGCTATCTCATCTTCTGGTGAGCTCTTGTTACTCCAGAGGTGCGGCGTTGGACTTAGAAAACTTTCATCTGGCTTCACTGCTACTTATTTACAGTCATAAATTCAGGTCTGACATTTAGCCACAGTCGATCGCCTGAGCTCTAGTAGTCATATCTAGCTGATGTAATGTCTGAGTAGGCCGCACTCCTTACTTGCTCGCTTCAGATCAATTCTCATGTCCGCAATACCGTAGTCATTCCTCGCAACACACGTGTAGATGCCGTAGATC
>Ga0209780_1004723_pt1 | contig 10568 bp, 8 predicted proteins | sample WorMetexBAHAMAS2_FD_187384 | JGI IMG/M metagenome (GOLD analysis project Ga0209780, IMG submission 187384) | Marine gutless worms symbiont microbial communities from Max Planck institute for Marine Microbiology, Germany - Inanidrilus exumae... | ecosystem: Host-associated > Annelida > Digestive... | reverse complement strand
TGGTTGGTTAAACCGAAATAAAGTGCCGCCTCCGGGAGTCGAACCCGGACACGGTCACCCATCCCAGTACTAACCGGGCTCCGCGTAGGTTAACTTCGTTGATCTAGACCAACGACGCTACTCCTACGCCACGCCACCACACAATAGTCCCTGAAGGCTGCAGTCCGGCAGGATGAAGTGAAAATACAGGGGGAGTAGGATTTGTAAAACGGGTAGGTTTTAAGCCGGGGTGAAAGAGGGAAGGAGTTATGGATGAGCAGAGTGGTGAATCAAAAAAGGAAAAAATGATGGGTGAAAGAATAGGTGAGTAGGAAATGGAGGAACTGGTACTAGAACGAAGTTGACGAAGAGATAAAGGGAGTTGGTTCCAGAGACAAAGTGAAGCATAACGAAAGGAGCGATCAGTTATTTTTAGAGATGATGATGTAGGCGGCCGATCAAGAGTAACGACGGATGAAGAGCGAGTACTGCGAGGATGTTAAATGGAGATGAGCTTATGAAGGTACAGAGGTTGGGTAGTTGTGATAACTTTGTAGGTAGGTGAGAAAATCTCGTATTCGATGCGTTCAGTGATTCTGAGCCGACGGAGAGAGCGTAGGATTGGAGTGATATATGACAAGACTTAGTAGCTTTAACGACAGTACGAGCAAGCGAGTTCTGGGTCCAGTAGAGAGAATTACTGTAATCAAGTTTGGAGTGTACGATAGCGGTACTGCGGTAGCAATGGTAGAGGCAGTTGATGAATCGAGGTAAGGCCGGATACAGCGAAGTTGACGAATGTGATAGTAGCAGGCTTTGGAGAGCGATGCAATTTGGTCAGAGACGCTAAGATTTTTGTCAAAGATGAAGCCAAGAAGTGTCTTTCTTACTCAGAAGTACGTTTGGTAATCAGAATACGGTTTCTTCTACAGAAGGTGGGTGGCCTCTGTGTCTTAATTACGCCATGCCATGTATGAGTTTAGTGCTAGTGCCACTTGATCAATATAACAACGATGATTTGGTTATATTTCATACGGGCATTTTGTATGATTTGTGATTATTAATTCTGGTTGATTAGCATACATCAAATTTCAGTTATAATCAATTAGCTACATAGAAATAGCTATTCTAAATAGCCTGCGTAAATCTAGTTAAGTTTATCAAACTAATGATTAGTGTAATTGATTACCAGGAAAAAGTCTTAACTGCACAGCACTTTTACGTGTCAGGTCGCCCGTTAGCTGCTATAGTCACAGCATTTATCTACGAGGGAATGGATTCGCTGAATCGACATGCGTGACTGGTTCAGAGGGTTTACGCGGACGGAGACGGTTACTTATCTCGCTGCTGACCGAGATTAACTTCACTGATCAAGACTTAGCTGCAGACTGCCACTGTACGCCTTCTGGTCTCTGTGATGGGACTTTTCCTTTTCGCCACGTACTGGGTCCTCGTCCGGACGGCACTCGGCTATTAGTGCCCGGCGATACTGCAGAATATAGTGGTCCCGGTTTTATTTATACCTCATGGAATTCCATGGGAAAACACGTGAAATTTGTCATGGAGACTCCGTGTGACTGTATGCTAAATACTCCGTGGAATTTTCATGCCATGTGGGGAAATATAATGAAAACTCCATGGAGTCTCCATGGGATTACATGGACAGTCCATGGAGTTTTTATATATTTTGCCTACGTGGCATGAAAATTCCATGGAGTATTTCACACGGAATTTAGTGGAGTATCTATGGAAAATTTCACGTGTGTTTCCCCATGAAATTCCGTGGGGTATAAAATCGGGACCACTATTCTGCATGATCGCCCTAGCCCGTTTAGAAATAAAGAAATTTTACTTACTTATATTTGGTTAATTAATGAGTGATCGGGTGAATGACGTATGATGATGGTGGTGCGTTTGAAGCATGTCGGCTGCCAGCTGGCTGTGGTCGATCACGTTGATGACGTCACTGGCGATGACGTCATCGGATCGCGACAAGACGGGGGGAGGAACGGCAGAACTCAGAATGGCGGCGGTGATTCCGTACGACGAGCGGCGACTGTTCTCACGGTGTAAAGTACTTCCGGCAGTGCGTGACGCCCTTCAACTTCATGACGTCACCGGCCGCGATGACGTCACCGACACCCTGGTACCCGGTCATCGGTTCGTCGTCTTCGAGGCGGACTCCGGCTGCAGCCCCGCCATTGGGCCGCTCGCTGCCTTCGATCTACGCGACAAACAGAAGGTTTTTCGAAATGATTTTGCCTCCACAAATTCCGCATTGTGCATTAATCCCCAAGAATATTACTCATTTGTACGTTAAGTGCGGTGCTGATGTCGTGATCGCGGAATGGATACGCCACGACACGGAAATGCTTAACGTAGGTTGAACAGGTCGCCAGTTCAGTCCACCGCGAGGAACCACCATGACACAGAGTTAACGAAAAAGAACACGATATAGTCGAAATTGACACGATGGGCCAAAAAACTGCACCCCGTCTTTTTTACTGTCATGATGTTGATAACAATAAATATGTGATAAAATAGTGGTGTTACTAGTATTTTAAGATGATCATGAGCAGTAGAAAGTAATGAAGTCGTTATTTAGCCTACTGTTATACGTGTAATGTCAAATGTTCTATGGTGCACTATCAGAAACCGGGATGACTCATTATCGTCTGCTACAATGGGTAAAATGATTTTGCATTAAAAATCACAACGAATTTTTGAAACATTTCTTAGCATCCTGCTGCTTTCAGCTATCAAATTTTCAGCACTCTCTCGATGTGACCAACTTTTTAGAGGCTACGATTCTGTAATAACTAATGTTGACCGACATTATTTAAAGACGCCTGGGTTAAGTAGATAACTTTTTGAGCACTCCTCGTAAGAATGTATGAAAGCTGTCTTTCATCTACCAAATCCCCATAAATCTAGATAAACTGAAATTCTATCCTGGTGAGGCCACTGACGGTGATGTTTGAAAACGCACAAGCGACCTGGCAGGATTACATGCAATTAATTTGATCGATCTTAACTCGCCTTTCTGCTTGGCGACTGCAATTCGCGGTCGTGAATCTGTGTTGCTTTTGCTAACGCACCACACTATTAACCAGCGAAGGCTTCCTCACGAGACGGTGTCTTGACGACTATTATAGCGACCAACCTTCTGTACTGCACTGGTGATTATTAGGCCTATTACTAGAAAAAGCCAGCACTCACAAGAGTGCAAAGAACCACGCCGGCAATGTTTTTGTGACTCGTGACCTTGGCCTTTGACCTTTATACTTAAAAACAAAATGAGATTCCAGGATTCATCGTGGGATAGGTTTGGTGATCCTAGCTTCATCGGTTTTTGAGATAAACGGGGATAAAAACGCTACCCCCCGTGACTGTTGTCGGCGTGGGTAGGGTAACGAATATGAATTTGCCACACTGGCCCTGGCTGTGTGGGCACCTAGCCTCACAGTACTCTTCTCACTGTACCGAATGTAACAGGCCACCCACCAAGGGTCGATGTACCCAAGTACCATACGCCATGCCGTTGAATTACTTGACGTCCGCGAGTATTTGATTTGTGACGTCGGTATAGGCAATGACGCCATTTTCCACCGCTCCACACCCAGTGACGTCACGTTTCGAGGGTTAACGTCCTCGCATAGGCCGGGCTACGGGCAGTAGACTTCGAGCGATGACTTCACGGGAAGCGGGGTGTCGAAAGGGGATTTCTGTACCGTAGCATGAAACTAAAACTTGCCATTCTTTAAAATTTCTTCAAAATGGGAACTATGTTGTGAAATATTTTATGCACTAGGCCTATCTAAGGTTCATAACCGGCTACATAGATCAGCAGTGTCTGAAAGTCATTGTCTGAACCAGCCCAACATCTGTCGTTTGGCCCATTTGGAGAAGCTGAAGTTTTTCATGAATGGACCTCCCTATACATGACCGCGACTTTTTTAAATGCTGAGGACACTAGACTAATGCATTTGACCATAACGCCGACGTGGCCGTCTGATGGTTCATTCGCCACCGGGCGCCCATCACCGAACTAACCTCATAAATATATAACAGAAGCCATATCGCCAACGTATAAAGGTTGCCGACAACACCGCTAAATTGCAAGACTTGACTCCAACATGCGTACGCAAATGCGCTCGACATTAGCGCCAACTTACGTACATGTTGAATTTAGTAGAGATCTTTTGTACCATAAAATTAGAGTCCAGGCTCCATGAGTATCGTGCGTTGCGGCGTTGTTTGGGTGATCCTACTTATTATAATTATCGTGTTGTAACCACGGCTTTAGTTTTGGTACAACTGCGACTTGTGACAGACGGATGGACGGACGAACGAACACGCGGTGACAGCAAATACGGCTCTAGCTTAGCGTCTCGCGGGTAAAATCGCACTTGAGAAGGCTTGCAGTAGGTACAAGAGGGTCATTCCAGGTCATCGAAAACACACGGGTTCGATATGTCGTATTATTATTACTTCCTGTTAGTGATCTTGCACAGTTTCCGAGATACTACTAGTTTTACAGGGTCACTCGAGGTCATTGGTATTGGTGCTATTCGATAGGCCAAGTTATGATTTCCTATTGATCCTCCATTAACTATCTTTATCTTGACTATGTCTCCATCTCGTAAGCCTACCGAATTTGTGCCATTAGGCTGCATGTTCTGCTATATTCTGATGTACTATCTAATCACTGTTCCGTACGTATTAATTTAAGCGTAAAACAAGTTTGGGGAAAATACGGGTATTTTAACGTGTTTTATAATGTGAAAGAATTTTACGTTTTTTCGACAGGAACGTTTACACTCTCGTAACAAAATTACCAGCGGAGCTTTTTCGATATATTAACGGTGATAAAATTATTTACGTTGTACCAGGCTTATGTAGATAATGAAGACTAAACGTAAAGGCTTCCCATACTCATTACCGAGCGTTGGGCCCGGAGCTGATCCCGGTGTCCAGGCAGTCAGCCCGCAGGTGACAATAAGTCATCAACCCGGCGGTAGGCTGCCATTATTTTCTGCCTGGCCTGTGGTTACCTTCCCAGCCGCAGAGCATCACCGCCCCTTGGCCGGTCCCAAGTTATACTGCTTGGTGACAGAGGCACATAGATGTGAACGACTTGTTACGCAGCTTTTGCCCGAGTAGGATTGTAACCCACGACCTGTTGATCGCCAGTCCAACGCTCTACCTGTTGCGCCACCGCGCCAGCTTATGTAGATGTTAGTAAATTAAATTAAACAAGCAGCCGCATAAAGTACAGTTTCGTGTGAGTGAAATAAACTATGATAACTAAGGAGGACCACTGCTACACTAAACAGCAGGCCCTGTAGACGAGCGATGACGTCTGATAACGAACATTTTAGTGAATTATAACGTATTTTAACGTATTTTATATTAGGTAGGCCTATATGAACATACGGAACAACTGTGGTTTCTGATATCTCATAGTGCCATGTTGCTTTGACATTGTTGCCGTTTTTGGCAACAATATTGAACGAGTTTTTCGTAAAATTTCGTCATATCGACAAATAAACAAATTAAACATGTACAATTTGTTTCGACTTTGTCGAAAGGACAAAATTTTGTTCGACTTTGTTGCAAAAACAGCAACAATGTCGAAGCAACGTTCGATAGTGTCGAAGCAACACTCGACTTTGTCGAAAGAATCGTTCGATTTGTAGCATTCGACAATGTTGCTTCGACATTGTTGCTGGTGTGGACGGGGCTTAACTGGACACATTACGCTAGAACCTCTAACTTCAGCACTAATAGCCTACGCCGCCGCTGCTGCTGCAAGCCCATACTGTCTACTGCAACAGATCACAATGACACTTTACACTTACTGAAGACGTCCCTCCTCCGTAGTAATCTCCGCACAGCGTTAAAACGTCTGGCAAATCGATAAAACAGACTTAGTATAGACTTAGTGTACTAAACAGGTGAGGTGGGAAATTAAACTACCTTTCGATGGTATATTCATTCAGTAATAGGCCTAACTGTACCAACAATTACTGGAATCGGACAACTTGTCGTAAAATTATCGTTGGAGGTTGGGTGGTATAATACGTTTTGCAACACAGTGTATATCTTCAGCAGTCACTGAACAACACGCAGCCGGAGACGGCATACTTCGCCCCGGTGCCGCCGCCTAACGAACTCGATGAAACGTACCCGCTGTCTCTGATTCTGGCCCATTCTTTCTGTTGTGCGAAAACGTGATGTCGTCAACAAAGCCGGAAGTACATAACGTGTTGCACTGTCGTGATGAAGAGGACCGAGCCACGACCACACGAAAGACTTACTAATGAATTCTTTATCGTAGCATGTAATTTTGCGCGATTTTATACTTTTATTAATTAGTTTAATAATTTAGTAGTCTCAATAATTATATAAAGCAATTAATCTATGCAGAACACTAAACTTAAATGATACGTTAGATACCAATGTTAATCTTTTGTCACTGAATCCTATTTTATACAGCCATAACAATGAATAATTTACGATTACTGTATATAGTTGTAAACGTCTGCAGAGGGACCGCGCGACGCCCACGAGATGAGAAGAGATGAGATGAGATGAGCCGGAAATCTATGAAAGGGAGAGGACACCGGCATTGATCATTTCTGAACTGATAGATTAACATTTCGGATCTGACAGAAAATTTCGCGACATGTGGATATGTATTTTTGAGATATGCGCGCGGACAGTCAGACAGAAAAGCAGACATGCAGACACACTGATCGCAAGAGTTGGTTCACATATGTCTGTTATGTGGATGGTGGTCAGGTGCATGTATTCCTGGGCCCGGTCTGTGACTACAGCGTCGCGCCAATAGCACGCTACTCGCCGTACTGGCACACTCCGGTGTTGAGCGCCGGAGCAATGGCACATGACATGGGCATCGACAAACACGCCGAGTACGGGCTTCTTACTCGTGTCGGCGTTACGTTCGACTCTCTGGCTCGAGCTCTGACGACCATGTTCAAAGAGTACAACTGGACTGGCACCGTCAAGGTCCTCTCAACACACTGTTCTACTCTGCTGTTTTACTTACTTATTTACTAATTTATTTAAAAGTACTTACTTACTCGCTAGTTTACGATGTTGTCAGTATACGACATTGTTCGCACATAACGCTCGCGTGTAATTACTAGTATTATTATCCACACGTGCCGATGGGCAAGATGTTGATATGTCGGTTACTGTTTGTTTGTTTGTTTGTACGGTTACGGATTTCTCCATCGAGGATAAAGCTAGCGATGTCAAATTTTGCAGGGCGGTTTATCGGCGTCCAAGGCAGGGAATCACAAATTTTTGTGAAGTTTGCTCCCAGAAGCCAAAATAATTGGACGAATCGGCGAGCGCGCGGGCCATGCCCAGTCGCATGTAAACATTACATGCGCCGTTCGTGAAATATCGCGCAGCGTGTGGACGTAAGATCGGCATGTGTGGATAGAGGTCAGTCACCACTGACGTACTAGTCATCATTATCATTATTATTAGGCCGTATTGCCTGCACGCCGTGCATAGATGCGGCCTACTGCTACAGATGTCTGTCTGTCTGTCTGTGTGTTGGGCTCACGCGTGAGCTGTGCAAAATCTGCTGAACCGATCGTGATGCCGTTTGGGAGCTGACTCATGTCCAAAGAAGCATATATTTGGGGGTCCAGATGTCCCCACGGGAAATGGCATTTTGACCGGACCTGGCATGTGCCGGCTCCTACGCATGGTGAATGTGCCTGCCCAGCGCAGGCGGCGGATGGATATTATTCACCGCCGCGACTTCAGCGAGGGAAGCGATAAGATGGTGACGCGGCCTTGCCGAGTTACTTAGGACACTGTAATTGTTATTATTATCCTAGGATAAAATCCACAGAACCAACAAGACAGAGCCAAACTGCAGCTCTGTACGGCAGCAAAAATCGAAAATTCGGTTAGAACAGAAACAAAACCGTCAGAATCTCCCAACAAGCCACCAAAAATACGTCACACAAACAACTGACGTCCGTCCTCATCGGATACACTGTAGTTGTATAGAGCATCATTGAACCGTGATGCCAGACGACAATACTTGGCCGTTCAGCTTATAGCTGCAACTCGTATGCAGCGCCTGCCTCGAGCGCAGAAGAATCAACGTGAGAAAGAAGGTAAAGGTAAAGGTCGGATTCTTCTATAGCGCTACTTACAGCAGCAATGCCGCGACCAGCCGCGCTGTACAATCGTAGGAAGTGGCAGTTGATTGGCAAGAGCCAATGGTGCTGCAGCGCAAATTGCGGCCATCCATTGCACGCGTTAACGTACAGATGGACCCGCGGCATGCAGCTAGCAAACACACCACCGCTCCAATCAACCACACCAGGCCTTCACCCCGTAAGCATTCACCAGACGTCGCCACCAGTGCGAGGAAACAGACATCCGATTGCAGCTTACTACTCATTTATCGACCTCGAAAGGATGAAAGGCTGAGTTAACCTGATTGGCTGGTTGCATACCGAAATAAAGTGCCGCTTCCGGGAGTCGAACCCAGACACGTCACCCATCCCAGTACTAACCGGGCTCGACGTAGAGTAACTTCGTTGATATGACCAACGCCGTTACCACTACCCACTATAATTATGGGCTGCTATAGCTAGGGCCAGCTATAGCTAGGTTAACCTAATCCCAACCCTAGGCTCTATATTTGGTATTGTTGTAGCTACAGCATCCCTTAGCTGTTGTGGTCCCTGGCTATAGTAGCCTGTCACTGTTATAGGCATGTCTAATTTTGTTGTTAGTTTTAGTTCATTCTACTTAGTTGAAGTTTTAACTTTCCTGTGTGGTATTGTAAGTGCCGATTGATTATTGCTGATGTTGTAGTTATGATGACACGTACGAGATATTTATGAGCTACACAGATGGCATAACTGGAGAGAGTCGCGAATCTAGCTTTTCAAATTCAGTGTCACATTACTTTGACGAAAACGGTTACCTCTGTAGTGACATCTTTGATGCAGAAGTTCTGAAACTACAGAACAGTCTTGCAGCTGACAAGAAGACTAAGTGAATTTGACCATGCTGTCTTATATATAGTGGTTACAGTCATTATTTGCATGTGCATGCATTTGTTTTCCAACGTGTTAATGCTGCTTAGTTGTGGTTGTAGTTATTTAATGATTTAACTAAATATCAACAGTTAGTATAAATTTGGCATTGAAAAACTGTTGAAAGGCTAAGATGTTTAGTTTTTTATTGTTTGGTGGCTGTAGACATTCTTACATGTAGCGTATACATGGATCAAATTACAGATGCGGTGCATCTAAAGACTTCTCTGTCAGCCATAAGCTTGTCGTCAGTCTTGCTGGCTTCTTGTGTTGTTGACAACTTTAGTTCTGCGTGTTGGCCAATAAATTTGTGTTGTAACTTTGCAAGTTTGATGTTTTTATCATCATTGTGCCAAACAAATGAAATACTTGTGATTAAGTTCATTAGTACTGTGTACTATTAGATATGAATATGTTTATTCATCACAGAAGTCTCTCTCTCTTCACAGCCTACTCCAGCTGCAGCATTGCTGTGCTCGCGACGCCATTACTCTCGGTCAGCTGCTGCCTTCCGCCAGGCGGTATGGATGCCGAAGTTCATCACTTTACGTCGTCCACCACTACTCGTAGCCATGTCGTAGCCATGTCGAGCTTGGTCGCTTCCAAGACGATGGCGGCTTCTGCATTACAGCCTGTACGATGATGAACTAATGATGTGTGAGAAGTACAGTGATGGGCATTAATTGCAAAAAAAGTAGTCAAACTAAACTATTTTTTCAACCAAAATTTTATAGTTGAACTTTTAAGTTTAAACTGTTTTTAGGAGACATGATAGAAGTTTTTAAAATAACACATGGTATATATGATTCAGACGTGTCACCTAAATTAGCATATCACTCAGGATCTATCACCAGATGCAATAAACACAAACTTCTCAATCACTGATTTCACTATGATCTACGAAAGCACTATTTTTTCTGCACGTATTGATGTTAATTGTTAACACTGTCAACCTAACATGTACAAGGCACGCTTAGACAGGTTCTGGGCGAACCAAGCAGGGTCGTCGCCACGGGGTGTACTGGGGTGGACATGTGACAGTCTACCCCACTTTTGCCAGTAAGTGATCCTGAGATTGATGCAGATCCGCTGAGTTCAGATGGTCGTTGTGGGGGTAGGGGTTAGGTGTAGGTAAGACATGAAGCTTACACTGTCTATCCATTCTAAAGTGGTTATCTGGTGATTTGATAGAATTTTGGGTTTGCATAAAATTTGTCCTTCAACGGAACTAAGTATCTGCCGTCTAGTGTTAATATGGTAAATTTGTCAACATCAGCTTCTCGACGGTGGCTAGACTTTTCATTAGACCACTGTAATAATATTAAACTTTTTGATGTCAGTATTGATTTCTGCAATCTCCACACCATGCCGCTCGCTCAAAATGGGCCAAACACGTCATTTCAAACGGAAAATTTCATTTTTTTTCTGGGAAGCAGGCACGGCCTTTCCCCAAACCCCATACCCAACTGGGGAGGGGACACCCGCACACCC
>Ga0209780_1004722_pt1 | contig 10569 bp, 5 predicted proteins | sample WorMetexBAHAMAS2_FD_187384 | JGI IMG/M metagenome (GOLD analysis project Ga0209780, IMG submission 187384) | Marine gutless worms symbiont microbial communities from Max Planck institute for Marine Microbiology, Germany - Inanidrilus exumae... | ecosystem: Host-associated > Annelida > Digestive... | reverse complement strand
GTATATGCGCGTCTAGCCGTCCTCGTCCGTGGTTGGTCAGTCTAGGGAGAGGCCAGAACTGGGCCCCCAGGAAACCAAGGATTAAAATTGGGACCCGCGGTTCCCCCCTTACACTATCGTATGGTGAAAAAAATTGCCGAAAAGTTCAACCGCCTGAGTAGGGTGCACCAACGTCACAGACAGACAGACAACAGACAGACAATAGACGGACGGCCGATAGCATATAGCGAACGTAACGTAGTACGTTCGCTAAAAACCAAATCACTATCTTTCGCTTAATCTGAACTCGGTCTAATACCAGGTTCTAGACATTCAGATTAAGCTTTGGTTTCAGACTAAGGTTTGAGACTTTGGTTTCAGCCAATGTAACAGACGGAACCGTGCTTATGCTAACATCAACACTGTTTGTCGGTCGTGCAGGTAATGCTGTTTTGGACATGGCTCAACACCTACTTCGTCAGTTCGTCGACGTCGTCGGCGCTTCCCAGCGGCGGTCCGCCGATGAACGGACCACCGCCGGATCAGTGGCGACCCCTAGCGAGCAGGGCAGGTGCCCGCCACGACGGCTCCGCCCTCGGTAGGCGCTGCATTAGGTCGGTCTTCGGGGTCGGTGACGGCGGAGAAACGACGAACTTCGGCTGCGGCGGCGGCAGTGGCGGTGGTGGACGCTTCATCACCGTTTCGCTGCCGAAGTCCGAGCTCGACCGATTGGGACACTCGACGCTCGATGGCATGGTCAGACCGGATTTCATGGTTAGACTCCATCACATTCGATTTGTATAGAGTACATAGTATCTTTAGGCGAAGCAACATAGCCTACAACAGGGGCGAATTCGAGATTTCAGAAGAGGGTTCATCAGCTGAGGTAGGGGACGAAGTCCCCCAGAAGGTGATGATCTTCTTCAAATTATACCAAATAGGTATAGTCTAAATGGGTATTTGAATATATAAAGGTATATACAGAAACGGAGATAAGCATCACCCATTATATATTCACCAGTGTTGCTCTGGGAGGACTTAGCATTTGTTCGATGTCAAAAGGATGGGCCCTATTCTTCGCTTTATCTCCAAGTGAAACCATCTGAATTTTGTACTTGCTTGAAAGTAGAAGTAGAAGTAGAATTCTATCACTCTATTTTGAAACTCTAGCAGTAAATATCTGGATTATTACTGTAACTATTCTTTGCCATTTCACGTAGTCGGCAGTGTAACAATGTCTTTTTGCTATAATGCAGGTGAAGCTGTACTTTGGCACGTTACCCGACGGTGCTTAAAAACGTCTGTAACAAGTTGGCAACGACTGTCCGACAAGAATAGTCACTACAACATATATGTAAACAATTTCACAACTTGCGCACTCGGTTTGTGAAACAGCATTGTAAAAGGACCATGCAAATAGTGCAAAAGTGATGTTTGTTTATGCGATATGTTGTAGTTTCCACATGCACTGTTGCATACTGCTAATTGTTCTGTGATAATGTTGCACGACAAAATCGCGCGATATCGCACGTGTGACATCGGCTTAAAGTGCGCCAAAATGCTAACGGATATGCCAGATTGTGACGTATCATAGTTGTTCTGAACGTAATAAAAACGTTAAAAATGTTTTAAAAACTGCTGCAAAAATCACTTATAATATATCGTGTAGACCTGTCATTATACTCGCTATATATTTACTCTGTGTCTCAAAATACACTTAACTTTTGATCATAACTTCGGCAAATGTATTGTAGACCGATTTACAAAATTCTTTCACTGTTAATTTCCGAGAAACTTTTGTATACATACATCATAAAAATTTATCATCTCACCGTAAGTAGGCCTATGTTTCTTGACTACCTTGTGAAACTTGAAAATTACAATTGCTGCCGATTTCAACGGCATGTTGCACATGAGACCTCAGAATAATTCATGCAAGATACGAAGCCGCCTTAGTAGCTCAGGTCTGAATCCTATGACTATAACATCTGGAAAACAATGTAGCAGTGCTCAGAAGAGAATTTTTGATGTCAGCGAACTGAAGCAGCGGATGATTGACATGTAACATGCACTGCAGCAGACGTCATTGATGAAGATCACACAAGTGAAGTGCGTAAACGCCTGCGAGCTTGTGTTTGTGTCAGAAATGGACGTTTTCATCGCTTGCTTTAACTTTTGTACTATTTATCAGGTAGATGTACTGAAGTAGGTATAAGCTACAAACACTGCTGTCACCTTCTGACAATGATAAAGTTGTTTGTTGCATAAACTTCACGGAATTTGTCGTCAAATCATATTCCCAACATTCTTGCGTTATCTGCATTCTGTGCTTCACATATTACATATTTTAGCCCCCCTCCCCAGCTTCTTCAAACTACTTTAAGCACTGCATGTAAACAGTTTCCTTGGGAATCTGGCAGTAAAGGAATTTTGACAATTGGTCTACATTTCCCGAAGTTATGATCAAAAATCAAGTGTATTGTTTTTCTGAGACAGTGTACATAGCGCGTATAATGCGTATTTATCGCAGTAGGATATGCAGTCACGTTCTCAAGTACAACAGACCTACTTAGCTACTGTCTCGTACATTTAAAAACGCGTGTTTTTCCTCGAACGGTCAGAAGGTTTCGAACATTTGGAACAATTATGTGACGCATGCTTGTAGTGTTTACAACAATGTCGCTGATGTCGGCCGTTTCCCTACTTTGATGAGCTACCGGTACTGTTGAACTAAGGCCTAAGTACCTCGAGCTGTAAGCTTGTGTGTCGTCGTTAAAAGCGATGAGTGATCACGCTACATGCATATTGTATCGACGTCAAACTAATTCTTATATACTTGTAATGTATTAGTCATCGACTTACAGGTTACATTCTAACGGTGTATTTCGTGTTACGTTCACTAACCGGTTAATGCTTACTAAAAATCGAAGCTGAAACGTTGTGTAATGTCGCCACGAATTGGATTATCACAAAAGCCACAAACCGGACGAAAAACAGTGGTGGTTTTTTATGTGTTGTACAGTTACTATTAACAGTAGTTGCTAACAGATAACGAAATACAAGGAAATGCTCTTAAACAGTAAGACAAGAAATCGACTCAACTGTTAGGCCAAATTTAACTGCAGCAACGGCAATTTTAACTCGACTGTTAAGGTTAGGTTACACTATGTACCGATATAATTTTTGACAAGAAAATCGACGAAGAGAAATAATAGCAAAAATAGCGGTGACATCCGTAGTCGCAAGACGGCAGCACCAATGAGACATAGATAAACGAGAAAAGTTAAGTTTTCATGCGGCGCTTGAGAGCATTGTTGTCTTATCTCGAGATGAAGTCATTATCCGGGACGAGAAGAAAACGCCAACAATCCGGTAACGAAACTACGCGAACTATTGGCAATATCTGCCCTACAAGCACACGTTTTCCAACATTAAAGCTAACACGACAGTTTGCGCAAATCTGCGACGTCGACTACAAAAACACGTTCACTTCGTTGACTTCAGACAAATTCGGTTTCGACTGGTCCAGCGAAAATCGCAAGACGCAGATAAACATCACGAAAAATCTACGGAGACACTCGTTGTGCTGAATGCGTTACAGATCAAAATCGACAGCAGAATGCGCAGTAGTCTTTCACACCTGCAGCTGCGTTCTTTTAGCGCCGGCGGCCAGTAACACGACGGCGAAGTTTAGGTGTACATCGTCGTTGAGATAAACTGCGCACACAACATACAGTATTCGACGACCTACAGGTTTTAAGTTTTCAAGAGGTCAGTCACACCAGATGAAAACCTTTATTCACCACAGAAATGATGGCAGACACTGCGGGAATAAAAGAAAACAAGGTGTCGCCGTAACGGGACGTAACCGTACTGGCCCGCCGTGCAGTGTCGGCTGCTCGACCGCCCACGCGCCCGGCGGCCGGCCCGCCGTCCGCCGGCAGCGTTACAGAAGACGATGACAGACGACGACAGACACCAGTCAGCAAAAAAATACTGGCCCTTTAGGCGGGCCAGTAACAAATAAACAAATCAAACAAGAGTAGTGCAAACAAATACATAACAAAAACTACTCACAGCAGTTTACATAATCTAATATATTAGAATTCAACAGATTTCAACAGTTTCTAATTTTCATATCAAAGTTATTCTTTCTGTTTAGGAGCATTTCAATGGATAACTGAAAGGCAAACATTGCCTACATTCATTCATAAAATTCAATATTTCAGAATTTAAACAATTTTCATGAGGAATGGATTAATGGTAAAGTCCAATCCACAACCGCAAAGCAAATACACGTCACTACGTTCTTAGTAAACATTCAAATGAGATGTCTACATTGCACCTTGCTAAAAGTTATTGCTTACCAGCATTGCTGTATGGCTGTGAAGTCTGGCACCTGAACGATAGTAGTATGCAGAAAATCTCAGTTGCATGGAACAACTGTTTCAGGCGTATTTTTTCATGCTGCTGGAGAGAAAGCGTTAAACCATTACAGTATTTTTGCCGCATACTGCCAATACCATTCTTGTTACACCAGCGCAAATTACTGTTTTGGAAAAAAATTGTATTGCTCTGATCCTGTTGTTCTACAGCCATTATCTCGTCGCATGCATCAGGAGTTTGTTGCTGTTGGTAGTTAATACAATCTGCTTTCGCCAAAACTGTCAAACACTCAGTTAGAGAACTCACTTGGAATTCATTTGCCATGTCTGTGGACTTGTAATTTGAGTCATATTATTTCTGCGTTGTTTTATGATTTTAACTTTTGTATAGCTGTGTCGTGTGTAGGCCTATATTACTGTTTGTATAACTGTATGTCTGGCTGCCATCTGGCGTAATAATAAATAAATAAATAATATTTTGCATATGTGAAAATTAACCTACTTACTGCATGCACACTTCGCGTTGTATCAATGTATAGTTTTCTTATCTCATATACTGCTCTCGTTATATTTAATTCACGTTGTATTTAATTAAGTTAGTTATTTTTTCTTCATTACGCTATAGGATTTTCTTCTGGTGAAAAAGATTTTTCGTAAGTTTTAAGCCACGAGTGAAAGAGTGACGGCCGGAGGATGGTGACAGTGGTCAATCTATAACAGGTGTCCAAAGTAATTTGGCAAGAGGCCGCATCGCCGTCTCGTCACCTCTCGCGGCGGCAAATGGATTCGTCCAATCTTGATCCCATCTAATACATGGTTGTTTGGGCCAACATGAATCAGCCCCGCAAATGGCATCTTGATCGGTTCAGCCGTTTTTACACAGCTCTGCCGTGTACCCAACACACGGACACACAGACCACGCTACGTGCTGTAGCAATTAGCCGCATCTCATGCACGGCGTGCAGGCGATGCTTTCTAAAAGTACACATACTTCTATCATGCCACAACTGTAACTAGAGACAGTAACCACACAGAAAATGCATAAAGAGACCGTATAACATGATTTCTTTCAAAGCTTAATTACTGCACATCACGCTTCAGACAAGGCACAAACGGCTTCTACGGACTGAAGAAAATACTTCAACAGACACAGCGTACAAGTACGTTTGACGCTCACCTCATCGAGTGAAAACTGTGCTCGACTAGACCCGCTGCTCATTTCTTTGAAGATGTCTGCAGCGGAGAACACACACAAATACGGCAAAAAAATTATACAATAGCTGTCCGACGTACTGGTTGAAATACGTGAAACAACGGGTAGAGCGTTGGACTTGCGATCAACAGGTCGTGGGTTCAAATCCTGCTCGTGGCAAAAGCTGCATAACAACCTTGGACAAGTTGTTCACACCTATCTGCCTCTATCTGTCACCAAGCAGTATAACTTGGTACCGGCCAAGGGGCGGCGATGCTCTGCGGCTGGGACGGTAACCGCATGCATGGCGGAAAGTAATGGCAGCCTACCGCCGGGTGGATGACTTATAATCACCTGCAGGCTGACTGCCTGTACACGGGGATCAGCTCCGGGCCCAACGCTAGGTAACGAGCATGGGAAGCCTTTACCTTTACCTTTTTTCACTCGCATAAAATCTTCAGTATAAAGTAAGTAAGTTAGTCAAGTAAACTTATATAGCCCATTAAACAAAATGTCTCTAATGTGCTGGACGCAATGTCTGCCTGAATGAAAACGTTTTCAGAGAGCGCTTGAAAAGGTCGATTGAACTAGTTTGTCACAGATGTTCTGGCAGTGAGTTCCAGTCATGATGTCCGATATAGGCCTATGGAAATGCTCGTCGGCCATATTTTTTTTCATGCTGTACAGAGGAAAATTTATTAGTCCTCGAGTGGCAGAGCGCAGACTGCGGCGCCCCATGACGTCGGCAACCGGTACACATAGCTCGGCAAGATACTGCGGTGCCAAGCCGTGTGAAAACTTGAACACTAGCAGGCACAGCTTGAACGTGTTGCGCTGTGGGACGTCCAGCCAGTGTGTAGAAATCGCGTCAGGCCACCGTCGAATTAATGTCCTCGTACGTATCTGTTGGAGAATAAAATTCGTATTTTGAAACTTTACGATACGATACGGTAGATTAACGTGCGCTCAAAAGCTGATGAGATAGCCAGCTTAATCTAGCACACGGCCCAGAAACGGAAAAATAAAAGAAAAATTATAATAAAAAACCCAGTAGCTCCGAAGAAACGGCCCAGGCAAAGTCCGCATTTTAGTGCCATTTTAGTGATGATAGGCCTACATTACAAGTATGTCGGTCCTCCTTATTGTCTGGCCGAAATGTACGCTGGCCACGTCTCATGCTCCCCCTGGTGAGTCATGTTGATTATGCGCCGCGCGCCCTATTAAGGTTAAAAAACAGATGGGACAGACATGTTGGAGAGAGAGACATACGGACGGACGGACGGACACCAGAATAACAGGTCAGTAGCTCCGGAAACAGTGTAGACGGGTTTAAACGTTCAAAATGACTTTAAGCTAACGGCCACGCGAGAAGAAGATTGCTATTGACGCACCGAACATGGTGGTGAGACGAGAGATGCAGTGAATGTAGTCATCGAAGTAGATCTTTCCATCCTTGTGACTGTAGCGTTGCACGAGAGAGTTGAACGTGGAATTACTCACCTTTACGCCTACAATATTAACGTTCGTTGCATATTAAATAATAACATTTTAAACACCAATAGTAATACTAGTGAAGATATTTATTCACCAGACTATAACGTTTTGGCAATAGAAAAACGAACCATCTTAACTACGCGCATTGAAGCACAATTATATACAGCTAGACGGGTTGCAATGTATCTCGAGAAACACTGCAATATAGGCTCGAATACAGCGTTTACCACCAGCGTACTCGACAGGTGACACAACTGTTTACTTATTTACTGACGCACAACCTGTTTAGTTTCTGCATTCGTCGATACCTAGTGTCAGGTGCCTGCGACTGAGTGATGCCAGCGTTATGTGCCGTGTTACTTATTTTCAGTTTCTAATTCAGTCTGCTTTTCTTCAATATATTGCTCGCTAGGCCGCACCAGCACTGCAGCGTACTATTGGTTTTAATACACAATATCGGACATCGGACATTGCCAAAAATTTGGTTAGGTATCTTTCTTGTGTGGAGCGTACATCCCACGGATATTGATTCTAACGGTAAAAATGAAAACTAGACATCCCGTTATGGTCAGTTTGGCCATGAATTTCCGGCGGTCTGTAATCACTGCGGAAATACGACGGCCTGAAGTCGCAAGACCTGGAAATTTTTGAGCAATTTTTGGGTCTTTCTGTAAAAACGCCCCTTATGATGAAACTGTTAAAATTCTGTTCCGAAAGTTTTCACCGCCTCGCCGATAGACGTTGTTGTGTTCAAATGTCGTAAAATTGTTCCGACGGGAAATCGGCGACATCGTGCCTTATTTACTGGATAAAACAAAAAAATTTCGGCTCCCTCTCAAACTGTCGCTACCGGTACTATGCGGATCGCGCCCAAAATCTACCAGAGCCAGCCCCCAACATTTGGCACACACTGTTCCAGATTTCATCCAAATCGATTCACTTTCGGCAATTTCACTTTCGAACGCGTGAAGGCAGTTTTTTTGCCCCATTGGAGTATTTTCATGATAGGCTTTTCGAGTCTATAATAAATACATCAGCTTTCTTCACAAATACCAAAATAACATAGCAAGCTATTACATGTAATATTCATACCGTATGTTAATATTAATATCAATGTCGGTATGAATAGCCTACTAAATTTTAAATTTTAAACTTTACTGCACATTAGTGCTGTAATCTGATTAAATGCACCACATAAATACAAGAAATTACGTTAGTGGAACTGACATGTATCCGCACATGCCGAACCTACGTCCACACATGGTGCGATTTCACAAACGGTGCATCTCCAGCGTGACGTTTACGTCGGAGCATCTCTACCGTAATGTGTACATGCGGGTGGGAGTGGCCCGCGCGCTTGGCGATTTGTCCGTTTTTAGGCTTCTGGAGGAGCAAATTTCACAAAAATGGAAGATGCCTTGCCTTGGATGCCGATGAACCGCCGAGAAAAATTTGACGCCGCTGGCTTTATCCTCGGCGGAGAAATCCGTAACCGTACAAACACACAAACAGTAAACCGATATATCGACACCTTGCCTATCGGCATGTGTGGATAACAAACGGTCTGTACTCGACTGGCGTACATAGCATGCCGCAAGACAACATTAGCCTACCTATCTCGTGAAGAGCTTCTCGCAATTCGTAGCTGTTGAAGTTGCCACTGCCGTCTACGTCTTTGTTCTTAAACGCCGTCTGTCACGCACGACACGGACACACTTAATTCGCATGTACAACTTGCGGCTTTGGATGTCTGTGACGTCACAGCCGACAGGTGCGCGGCGCTAACGTTTAATGTGTCGATATTATAACTGCTCGACTGGAAGCACTGGACGCAGGCTACACCAACGCCACGCCCACATCGTCGACTGATAGTAAGTAAGAAATGATCATACATTTACGTCTTCATGTCTGTCACAGAGGTTACTTTTGCAAATATTAACAAATTTCAAATTTCATAAGGCAACTATCAATAGTATTTACCGACAGCGTTAGCCTGGACGGTAATGCAATCGGTACTGCCCGTCCATCTGTCAGACCGTCCGTTTGTTTCCACTCTATATTTTGAACCGACTGACCTTTGAACTTGAGTTTGTGTGTGTGTGTATTTCATGACCACCAATAGCCTGGGACTGAAGGTCATGGTCATAGGTAAAGGTCAACACGGTCGGTCTGACCTCGATCCTCGATCGAGGGCAGCTTTTCTAGTTTCGACTGAAGTGGCATACTTTCCACAGGCGCAGATCATTCCATAGCTTCTTGAACTCTTCGTAGCCGAGTTTTCCTGAACGGTCGATCTGTTAGAATGTTAAATACGAAACGACGGAAAGTCAGAAAAACCTACACGATTACGGAGTGATTAATGCCTTAGGTAAATTGAGTTTTCGGTTCATTTTGAAGGTAAAAAATAAATTTTATATTTTGCCACTGGTAGGGATGCGACGTATTTTGATTTCATACATTGGCGGGAATAGTCAGAAATCAAAGACGACGCGTAAGTTTCGTGCAGTTCTCCAGGTGGCGGCACAGGGGGGAAGCCTGCTGTCTTCAACTGCATGTTGTTATGACCTGTCACATGTTGCTAAAAACCAAGCAATTACTAATCATTGATTACATGTTCAAACCGTATATTTTACTTCTACAATACACTGCCGGTAGCCGTTCGCGTCATAAAGGATACGTCTTTGGTCGCCACCAAACTTCTGCAAGTGTCAGCAGAAAATCCGTCGAATTTGATCTCCTTCAACTCTAAAATAAACAACAGAGGAACGGCTACTGACCGAAAATCGCAGCAACGAAAAAACACCGCTGAATTTAACTACAATAAGCCAGCACTAACAAGAGCGCCATGACCCACGCCGGCAATGTTTTTGTACTTCGTGACCTTGACCTTTGACCTTTTGATCCCAAAAAGAACGGATTTCCAGGACTCATGGTTGATAATGTCTCGGTAAAGTTTGATGATCCTAGATTCTAGCTGCATCGGCTTTTGAGATACTGTGTGTGAAATCGACAGACAGACAACTACATAAACGTCCCGTCCCTGAATACCCAAGCCACGCGACTGACGTCGCCGTGCGTTATAATTATTATACAAATGCAACAAAAAATGTTCACGCGAAAATAGAAAGCGTACTGTAACAACACAAGCCTACGTCCGTAACGCCTCTCGCTACGCCAAGGTCGGCCATCTCAGTTGCTAAACTGCTGTTACTTCGCCTCGGTGGGGACGCGAAATATTGTGATCAGCGTGTCTGTATGTCTGTTTGTTTGTCTGTCCGCTCGCATATCTCAAAAACTACACGTCGAAATTTCACCAAATTTTATGTGGCCGTGCTTCGGTCCAACTGTGGCGCCGATGCGATACGTTATGTACTTCCGGTTTTGTGGACGACGTCACGTTTTCACACACTAGAGCGAATGGGCATAATCAAAATAGAGACGGCACGTATGTTTCGTCGAATTCGCCAGGTGTCGCCACCGGGGGCAAAGTATAACATGAGAGTCGTCGAAGTCCAAGCA
>Ga0209780_1004721_pt1 | contig 10569 bp, 5 predicted proteins | sample WorMetexBAHAMAS2_FD_187384 | JGI IMG/M metagenome (GOLD analysis project Ga0209780, IMG submission 187384) | Marine gutless worms symbiont microbial communities from Max Planck institute for Marine Microbiology, Germany - Inanidrilus exumae... | ecosystem: Host-associated > Annelida > Digestive... | reverse complement strand
TCATTGCGACTGTGAGATCCAGCCGTGTAATCTCGTCTCCAGAAGCCTACTGTTTATCCCAGGCCAAGCCTTCGCACTAAAATATATTGTTGTACAGTCTAATTTATTATAGTCTTTTAGATTTTTCAGTAATCTTAATTTGTGGGTGTAATTTTTATGCATATGCAGTCTCAGTGTTGTATTATTACCACTTTTATGTTCGAGTCTTTTGCATTGTGTTTTGTTTTGTCCAACTTGAAATCAAGCTACCTAGTAGCGTTTGGAATAATAAACTTACTTGCTTACTTACATATTTTTCGGGGCGGTGTGCAGACGGTGGTGGGGTGCGGAGAAAGTTTCATTGTCGACATCGGAAGCCGACGAGTGCCGAGATCGATGCAGCAAAACCGGCTCTGAACGAGCGACGTGGCTAAAGACTCCATGGAGATAGGACTGATAGTCTGTCGCAGCCGAATCTCGACTTATCGTTCGCAACAGTATTTGAACATTTGAGTCAACGTTAATTTGCGCCCAGTGGCGGATCGAGGGGTAGGCGACTGGAGTAACTGCTTAGGGCACCAAGAGAGAAGGCACCAAAAAGGGAGCGAGAGCAAAAATAACGCGAATCTGCATAAGAAAAAGCATGTGGGGGCACAGTCTGGAAATCTTGCCAAGAGCACCAGAAACCATAGATCCGCTACTGTTTGCGCCGAATAATGCGACGGCATTGAACAGTATCATCTCCATCGTAACGACTTTTTCACCTGCGACTTTTTAGTCGTTTCCCCTTTTATGCCTCCGCTTGTACCGCGGGTGAGAACTTTTTGGGATGACTGCATGTTGCGGGTGGGTTTGATGTCCTTGCTGATGTCTCCCAACCAACAGTGTGAAAAGCACTAAAGGAGACTGAGAATTACTGACCCCACAAGCATGGGGGAATCTCCCGCAGACGTCATCCTTTCGTTCGTCAGTCACCGGACTCCTTGTCGAAAGGGCGTTGCTCCTTTCACCCCAGTGGCGTAACTAGGGTTTTCGGCGCCCGGTGCAAAAGCAATAAAGTGCGCCCCTCTCCCCCCCCCGAAAATCGTCACGTGGGTTTGACGCCAACGGTCTGATTTTCAGTTAAATACTCTAAGGAAAATCATAGCATTGCAGAATTGGCGGCTTAACACATCTGTGATAGTATGTTTAGCCCAAAATCGGACTGTTGGCGTCAGACCCACGTGACGACTTTCGAGGAGGGGCGCACTTCATTGCACGGGAAGAAGATTTCAAAGTCATCCGCACTTCTGGAACAGCTCCACTTTTATAATCCCACAGTATACGTTGTCACTCGTATTTAATATACAAAATAAAAAATGATTATTTTGCGCTGGTTTTGCATCGCTTGTATGCGTTCTAAAAAGACTAAAAAAGACTAAATCAGCGTTACGTTTTATGGTGTCGTATTTTGTCACTGTATTGTAACATCTATTGACATTTTAGCCATCTTGCTGCTATATTGTATGCATGGATGTTATTCGTAAGCTGTCACTAATAATCAGGGGTTAAATTACTTTTGAAGGGTGTGGGAGCCCTGCCTCTAATGACCGAAATATGCGAATTCCAGTGCCAAGCTGTAATTGTACACGTGAAACGATTTGTTTTAAATATCCTATTTCAAAACTTATATTTTGTTAAAATGTAATTTTCACACTATTATTTCGCATAGATTATTACCTAGATTATATTGAAAGCGCCGCGATCGAACGTATGTGAACACGGGGGACGGTCTCAAAAATCCAGCATTGCTAAATGTTCGAACATCTAGCAATGCTAGATTTTGGAGACCGTGCAGTCGCGCGCACGACCGCAGTGAGAACGCTACTTAATCAGTCAACAAACCAACGTGAAACGGTTATCATCATACTATTATATACTAACTAGCAATTGTCAATTGTCTGAAATGCTTCAGTGTTGTACTTTTTTAAATTCCTGAAAACGTTGTTCTTAATTTTGCATTCAGACTGTGAGAAATATCTGACAGTCAGTCATTTCGGCAACAATAATAAATGGTTGTGGCTATCATGATATATTATGGACACTGACGTGGGGTCATAAGGGAGCTGTAGAGGGATGTCTGGGGCTCTCATATGGAGTTTGAGAACAAAAGCGAGCTGTGTGGGATCCCAGATCCTCCAGCTGGCACTGAATTTAACCCCTGCTAATGATGGCATGTTGTCAACAACAATAATTTTATGTAATTTCCGGTATATTTGCACTTTATGCTTGTGTACAAGTTACGGCTTTTTCAAATAATAATTAAGCAATTACTATTTATTTTTTTTTAGCTGATGTCTTATTTTTTGTTCCACCTGTTTATTCCTGTTGTTCATTTGCATAATTTATTCATCTTTTGTCGTCGTCGTGGAAAAAAGTATGGCCACCCGTAAGCATGTTAATCAAAAGTGTTTAGTGACTTATAATTTGTAATATAGTGATATTAGTCAATGCCTTTCGAATATAAACCATATTACACTCCACTAAATAAAGACTTTTGGTTGATTGAAGGATTTAGTGCCATTTTCAACCAAATGTGCGCCTCGATGATTATAATTCATCATATAAGTTAATATTCCGGATAAAGTCTGTAACGTATTTGCTCGTTCAATGATTGAAGAGTATTAAAGGCGTTATTTAAAATACAAATGTTGTACTGTTTTTGCACGCACGCTGACTATACAAATCTGTAAACTTTATTACTTTATTGACTCTAGGCCTAACTGGGTTAACAGGCAAATTGAGGCAACTAATTCAGGGACTTATCAAGGATTTTCAAGCATCTTAATTGTGTTTCTCAAGAACAGAAATTATCGGCATGAAAGACAAACGTTTATTCATACGAGACCCAGTGCAACCAGTCTTTGAAACAACAGGATGTAGGCCTTCCCAACAATACTGTAATGAAAAACGGTTGACAAACTGACGACAACTCATTCTGGATTCAATTCATATGGCCCAAAATTCTACATATAAAACGTCAGTCTGTAGAAATAACAGCACTCCAAAATGTCAAATGCATACTGCAGCTTACAATTCAAGGACTTTACAAGTAAAGGTAAAGGCTTCTTATACTCGTTACCAAGCGTGGCCCGGAGCCCGCAGGTGACTATAAGTCATCCACCCAGCGGTAGGCTACCATTACTTTCCGCCAGGCAGGACCTTCCCAGCGGCACAGCGTCACCGCCACTTGGCTGGTATCAAGTTGTACTACTTGGTGACAGAGGCACATAGGTGTGAACAACTTGCCCAAGGTTGTCCCATGACCTGTTGATCGCAAGTCCAAAGCTCTAACCGTTGCGCCACCGCGCCACCTTGCCAAGTACTTCCAAGAATTCACCCTTTTTAAAAGCGCTTTAAAGGCCCTGAATTATCAAGACGGAATTCAAGCATTTTCGAGGACTTTTCAAGACTGTTACAAACTATGCTGTAAATATTTCTGAATCTGATATACTGTTGCATGCGTCACTCAATTTCAAATTTCTTAGCACGTTTTTATTCGGTAAAAACATGAGCTCATGGTTCTTGGAATAGGCAGCTTACAAAATCACTTGGTACACAGCAATAAACAATACTATTGCGTTTTGTTAAATACAAAAATAGTGTGTTCATGGCAAAATGTAACGCGTTAAAGCAACTAACTACTTCGTAGAAAAAATGAACAATATACATCATCATCCAGATACCACACACAAGCTATACAAAACAATGTCAACAGTTATTATCCGCACCACAGTGTTATTGTTATTTGCTGCAGCATAGAATCGATGGAATTTCATGCAAAATGCAATGGTTACAAAGTAGTAAACAAGAAATGCACTTCGACGCCCCGGCGTCGACGTTGATGCCTTCGCCACTACGACGGTCTACCGTGACCGTGACCTTTGACCTACAGAATCTAAACAGGTCATCAGTAGGGGCCATTGAATATTCCCTGTGAGTTTCGTCGAAATTGCTCAAGCTGTTCATGAGATATCGTGGAAACAAGATCTGTCTGGACGGACGAACGAACGCGGCGGACGGACAGCGGGAAAAGATATAATGTCTTCGTCGACACTGTCGGGTGGCGAAAGCAAAAAAGTGTGGCGCGAAAAAAATAATAACCACACTAATAGCCATATGCGTTAAGTCTCAAAACAATCAATCAATCAATCAATCAATCAAACATATTTAATTTCAAATCAAATACAACACAGGCAAGCCAGAAAATCTAGGGATCATAAAAGCTGGCTGCCTATTGTAGGTAAACTCAGAAAGCTACAAATACAGAATTGCAAGAAAAAGGAAAAATAGCAAAAATAGCAAAAAAGTGCACAGTGCAGGAAAAAAACTAACACAGGCCTGCAGAGACATCAGCCATAATATAGGCCTAAGATATAACTAGCTGTGAGCAAATCAATAATCACATTACAGTTTTGTCATTAATACTAATTTAAGTAAGGACTTGAACTGAATTGGGGAGGTCTCCTCTTTTAGTTCAGTATCCAATTCATTCCATAATTTTGCAATTTTATATTTTAAACACCTTAATCCATATCCAGTGTTGGCCCTGAACAAATGCATATTTTCCTTGGTTCTAGTGTTATGTGGATGTACAGATTCATTCTTGATGAGATAATCCATAAACACCTCAGGAACGGTTTCAGGTAAATAGATAATTTTATGAGCCAAAATTAACAGCTGCTGTTCGTAAAGAAGAGTTATGGGTAATGTGTTATAATTAAGGTATAAATCAGGAACAAAACATGACGGCCGCAGCACCACGAAAACAATCAAAGCACCTGGAGTTGATGGTACCGTATAGAAACAGAACATTTGCTCTATGCTCATCTTTTGCTGGTACTACCGTAAAATAATGTTGCAGCATTCTGTGGTACCAAAAACCTTTTATGCTGGCATCATTATTCCTGTTATGTGGTAAAGGACAAGCGAGGCGATTTAACCGATGTGAATTATTATCGTGCAGTTACTCTCAGTCTGTGTATCTCAGAGCTATTTGAAATGTGTAGACCCGCTGTGCTTGAAGTATATGGTGATATGCTATTGACATCACATTTGCAGTTTGGTTTCAAGAAGAAGCTAAGTATATACTAGTCATGCTTTGTGTACCTTGCGGAGGACAGTTGAATACTACGTTCGTAGTAGTTCAACTGTGAATGTCTTATTACTGAACTTCATTAAATCTTTCAAAATTGTAAATCATGCTAAACTATTTCAGCGTCTACTTGATTTTTCTCACCTTCTTTTCTCTTCCAATAATGCACATAGCCTCACTGATGCGTATCATTGTGCATAGGAAGCGTCTTGCTCGTCGGGAGCGTGTTATTGCTATATTGACTGATGATGTGCTAGGCCTATATTGTTTAATGCACTTGATATAAGGATGCGTGCATGTATTGTGACAGTGAAATTGTTGGCTAGATGGCACGATGGTACCTATGCTTGTGTCCGGTGGGAGACGTGTATATCAACATGCTTTAATGTAACTGTTGGTGTGCGACAAGGACAAGTTGGAGTTTTATCTCCAGTTTTATTTATTGTGTATGTAAATAGTGTGATTCAACGGTTACAAACGTCGAGTTGGGGCTACGTTATTGGTTCACAGTTCCTTGAATGTATTATGTATGCAGATGACCTTGTGTTATTGTCGCCAAGTGCCTGCGACTCGCAGAAGATGATAGATTAGATATGTGGCGATGAAGCTTCATATCTAAAGTTAGTTTGATACAAAGAAAAGTTGTGTCTTACGCTTTGGGGCACGGCATTTGCACGTAAGTAAGCAAATTATATTGGGTGGCAAGGTATTAGAATATGCTAGCACTGCTAGATATCTTGGTGTGTTGCTGCGTACGGGTGGGTGTTTTGGTGTTGACCTGCGTTTTATGAAATCACATTTTTAGCTCGCACCCATCGCGATGCTGAATGGCTTATATTTTACCGCTGTTGTTTTTCTTTCTTTCTTTCTTTCTTCTTCTTTCTTTCTTTTTTCGACGCCTAATCTCTACGGTTACTGAACGGATCTCAACCAAACTTTGGCCCAGAAACGGCTGAGAACGGTTGGCGAGTTTTTGCCCCCCCCCCTAAATTTTCGCATTGGGAGACACTGCCAGCCTTACCAGCCTTATCAGATACCACATCGAATAATAACAGACAACAGGCAAACTTTGACACGTGTTATGTAGTGACACGAGCTTACAGTCTAGAAGAACAGAATGCCGGGTGGGCATTGCCATGCATCTAGTTGGTTTTTGTGTGCTGGTGTTTTGTGTGTTGCTACCTGTGCTGTCTCTGTATCTCTCTGTTGTTGTTTTCGCTGCTGTCATTCTTAGCGAATATGGGCGAATAAAGATTCATGTGTGTCGTCTGCACGCGATACGACGACAGCGCACGCGATGATTACGATATGCCGGTACCAATGGATGGCGAATCACGGCACGGCTACGAGAATGTTGTCTACGGCACGCGGCATTATCGTTGGTATGGTCAGAATATACCAATGGATCGCCAATCACGGTGTGGTGAAGATAAGGTTTTAATATATCGAGCACGTATCCAGGCGAACTGAAGAGCCTGTTGACACGATACCGGTATACCGTTGGATAGGTAATATCGTCGAATTCGAATAAAGGTGCTCTCAGTCTGGATAAATTGAATTGTCTGTCGCGCTCGTAATTACGAAGGTACACGGCATGTTCACGATATACCAATGGCTCCCAGTTTTCTGACGAAGGTTCTTCGCTGCACAGCTCTTTGTTTACGCTAAGATCAACTTCTGTCAACGTTCCTTCAAACTGCAAGTACATCTTCACGATGTCCGGCAACGGCAGTTGGTTTATGCTCGTAAGAATGGACCTGTGTTGGACAGCAGTAGACAATTGTCGTCTAATGACCACTCGACACTGGCGAATAAGACTCGGTACTCGCTGTGTGTCTTCATACAGCCAGTTCACTAGTTGGCTCAGAAGACCACCATCACCATCCACGTGTTCACTCGCTGCCGCAAACTGTAGGTCTACTATTTCCGCAACGCTGGGCGTGTACCCAGACAGAATGGCTGCCTGACACAAGCGGATGGACTTCACTTCCCAAGGACGTGTTGCTACAGAGTGACAGCATTTTGCTAGAAGTTGTAATCCAGCGCCAGCTCGAAACAAGTCGACTATGAATTCATGTCTGCCATCAAATGTAGCTAAATCCTTCAACAGTCTTTGTGACGGATGACTGGCGTTCTGTGCTAGGTGACAAGAATCTGAGAGAATGACGCCGTGTTTAACCGCTAACTGCAGTAGTTCAATAAAATATGTTTGTTGTCCACGCCCTTTCGTTTCTGCGATGTTGTAGACCCACTGTTTTAAGTACAACAGCGATCGACCATCCGGCATTAGCACGTTTAAGTCAGCTCCATGTTCCACTAGTAAATGTATTGTTGATAACTTGTTTGCGCAAAAACGATAGAGATAGTGATTCTTCATAATTTCAATGCACAACGCCGTTTTACCTTCCTGATCTATGGCATTAACATTGGCACCTGCTTTTATCAACAATGTGATGATTTTATCGCTGTTACCTTTCTTAACAGCGACAAATAACGGCAGACTGTATTTGGAATGGGGATACCAATGTGTCACTGACGCTTGATTTGGGTCTGCTCCGTTCTTAAGCAACACATCAACAAGTTTCACATTACGTTGTTCACACGCTGTAACCAGCGAGGTTTCGCCCTGCGAAGACGTGTTGGGATTCCCGCCGTATTTTTCTAGCATCTTGCTGACAACGTCGTGCAAGCCTCTTGATACAGCCATGTACAAAGGCGTTTCGCCATAATAATTGTTCAAAATGTTAACGTCAGCTCCGTTTTCAAGTAAAATATCAAGTACCGATTTTGCATCAATTGTGCCCTTGATTGCGTCTGAATATTGCGTTGTTGTTGCTCTTGGTTGGTAGTGTTTGATAAAATAATGTAGTGCAGTATTTCCATGAGCATCAGTGATATCAACGTTTGACCCGTGTTTCAGCAGCAAATTAACAATTTCACTGCTATCATCAGCAGCTGCTATGTGCAGTGGCAGTGCTGAACGATACTGATGCTCGCTTGCTTCCTTTATATCGGGATTAGCGCCGTTGCTCAGCAACAGCTGAACCAATGACACGTTCTTGTCTCTGCATGCAGAAATCAACGGCGGTTTCTTGCCACTTATCCCATCCACCTTTGCTCCGTGCTCCAACATCTGGGCTACTGCAGACGTTAAACCCTTCGAGCACGCAACAGAAAATGGGGTTTCTCCGTCTTTCGACATAACGTTTACGTCAGCGCCTCCGTCTAGTAGTAGCTGGAGACATGCGTTAGCGCTATGATGATAACCAGAACCCACTGCATAATGCAGAGCAGTTTTGCCACGCTTATCACGAACAGCGACGTCAGTTTTATGTTCCAGCAGCAACTTCAACAAATCATAATGCTGACCACTGCATGCCGCGTGTATAGGATACTTATCAGTAGCTTCCATATTTGGGTTAGCGCCGTGGCTAAGAAGCAATTTAGCGATCTTGGTCTCACCTCTCTCACACACTAAATACAGCGGAGAAGAATAGGTTTTATCCACTACGTTAGGATCGGCACCATTATTAAGCAATAACGTTACAACGGTTTCATGTCCCGTTTCACAAGCAGCACACAACGGCGTCTGACCGTCAGTTTGTCCTTTTTCAAATAGGTTAGACAGAATTTCAGGCCAGTTATATTTGGCGCCGTAGTACACAGCATTAGGATCCAGATGGTCGATTGTGGAGTAATTGTGGTTCGATAGCATACTTTCGGCCAACTCGACTGAGCCGCATTTGAATGCAAAGCCAAACGCTGCCAGAAATACGTCCATCGATGTCATTTGAATAACTTTTTGGTCCACAAGCTTCTGTATTGTTTCAACATGTTCTACTTGTGCATGCTTCAGCAGTTGAAGTGATATATCGTGATCGCCAAGAGACGCTGGAGGAACGGCACCGTACCGCAGTAGCAAGAAAATTATGGAATAATTACGCTTTTGTATGGCAACTGCGATCGGCGACTCTCGCTTTCTGTTAGTACAATGGACAGTGGCGTGGTGTCGCAGCAACAGTTTAACACATTCGTAATGATCGTTCCTGACCGCGGCAATAAGAGGCTTTGCTCCGAGATTGACTAAAGCTCCGTTATCGAGCAGATACCCGACAACGTTAATATGTCCTTTTTGGCACGCAAAGTACAGAGCAGTTTGGCCACAGCGGTTCTTTGTATTGACAGGCACACCCCGTTGAATCAATATCTTCACTTCCACTAGGTCACCACCACTAGCTCGTCGAAACAGTTTCATGTTCTCGTCAAGTCATCTATAACAAAACCTCACGCACATTATACACTGACCATTTATTCGAAATCCAGCTAATACATTTAGTCCATGAAACAAGACCCCAAATTTCCAATATCGGTACCACCTGGGGTGAATAATTGTCATTGCTATTTTTACTTGCCACGTGTGTCTTGGTTATGTTTTGATGTGAAAGCCCTTCCAGATTGGTAGCTTAAGTGTGGTTACTACCTCTTAAATGGACATTCCCCATGGAACAAAGTGACAACACACATTGTATGTATTGTTCTTCACTTTGATAACAACAATCTTCTCTAAACAGTCACTAAAGTCACAAAGCATTATAAAGTACATGTTGGGTAAATAAGCTGATCATAAAGACAGATTCTGTTGATAAAGTATGACATTTCAAACAAATTTGAAACACGACTTTGACCTTATAAATATTTTCATACCACTTAGATTTATACACCCCAGGTGGTACCGATATCTGGTCTGGCCCATGGACTAAGTTTTACAATAAAACTGAAGCCCGGTACACACTAGAGATACCTGTATGTACGGGCCGTAATCTATGTATGGGCCGTACATACGGGTAGTTTGTACCGGGTTTGAGCACCCAAGCAGCACCACAGGTGACATGCACAGACAATGTCGTGACATTTTTGGAAATGTGGTTTTTGATATACGCGAGCGGACAGACATACAGACACGCTTATCGCAATACCTCGCACACCTACCATACGAAGAAAACAAGTGGTGAAAGAAACTGATGAGAGGCCTCATCGCCATCTTGTCACTCCTCAGATCGGCGAATTGATTCGTCCGACCTTGACCTCATCTAGTACATGGTTCATTCGGCCCACCGGAGTCAGTTCTCGAACGGCACCTCGATCGGTTCAGCCGTTTTTGCAGGGCTTACAAACGTTACCAACAGACACACAGACACACACGCACAGATAGACCGATACGCCTACCTTTGCACCAGTCAGTGTGAATTTTGCCGTGCATGGATGAGCACTGAGCAGACCTTGTCGTGTTTTACATTGATCGGTGCAAAGTGTCGCCATTTGGACGAAAAACAGAAAAAATAACAGCAGTTTACCGGCAACAGACAAAATCACAGTGTTACACTGTTGTAAGGGCGACCAGCTATTCCTATGGAGAAGGGCAAAATTGGGGGTATCAGAACTCCAAAACCCTGAAC
>Ga0209780_1004720_pt1 | contig 10570 bp, 6 predicted proteins | sample WorMetexBAHAMAS2_FD_187384 | JGI IMG/M metagenome (GOLD analysis project Ga0209780, IMG submission 187384) | Marine gutless worms symbiont microbial communities from Max Planck institute for Marine Microbiology, Germany - Inanidrilus exumae... | ecosystem: Host-associated > Annelida > Digestive... | reverse complement strand
CAATAATAAATTAGCCCCATACGGAACTGGTGGTTGACTCCTACTTACTGCCAACTTCAAAGTCACGTGACACAAAACTGAAAACAAAAATAAAAAATCCGGCCCTGATAAGCTTTAGGTATTGTGCCCTAATTTAAGAATCCGTGGTCATTCGCCTCCCCCATTATAAATGGAGGAGGCGATAGCCTTTGAAAATGGTCGAATTTCCAACTTTCAAGAGCTCGTGACCTTGACCTTGACCTTGGATCGGGTCATACTGCATACCGTCATGTATCACTCACTGACCTCTATCTACATACCAAATTTTTTAGAAATTGAACAAAGTTTTTGTGGACGGATGGACGGACGTACGGATATTTGAGACCGACTGCATTAGGTGGACTCAGAGAAGTCAACCTAATAATAATAATAATAAATAGAATAGACAGAATTTCTCAATTTTCTGAGATGATAATACACAACAGCTACTGCATATCTGACTTGTTGATTCATTTCAAATCTCTTTTCTTGCATGAGTTTTCATTTAGATGACCGCCTCGAACACCACCATTTCCAGTTTTCTTTCTGTCCATGCATGCTTAAAAATGACAACCTATCATCAGGTAGCAACCCAGTCACAATTTCACCAAAGTGCAAAATTACATTATCAGTTAAATGAAACCAGTCCGGCTGACCTGCCATGTAATGTCAACAGTTGTGTACGTAAAAATAATCTCCACGGGCAGTCTGTCACCGGACTGTGGCATCGATATCTCAGGCGGATATCTTCCTTTCAATGACGACTTTACTGATTTCTTCGGCCAACGTTTCACCAGCTTGGTAACAGCACGATGTCGGGAACCAGCTGCCGAATGCTGTTTGGATCGACTTGACAAAGAACTAATGACATTGCATAAGCACGATGCAGTCTTGTCGGCTGATGCTGTACCCTGCTTGCTGCCGTCAACTGCCAGTTGCGACTGGTCCTACAAAGTGTCCAAATTCAACATTTGAAGTTTCCAACCAACTGCAGATGTGGACTAAAGTTTAACCCTACGATATCGTGCTCACTAAACTGGCATAAATCAATACATCACCATCATAGTATACCGGAATAAACACCCATGCCTACCCCCTGCTTAGCTGGAGAGCATTTACTTTCTTACAGATTTTATGTAAAATATCCATTCGATGGCAGCCTGGGGGGTTAAAATGGCGCAAAAAACAGGGTACAGAGGGTTAAGTCTTATGTTTGTCTTGTACCTCAACATTACAAAATCTTCCATCTTCCCTCCCACAAACAGACAAACTTACACACTCAATTCACGATATTCATTTGTGCTCCTATCTCATTTCATTTCAATTATCTGAATATATCTTTACATCAAACAGCAAAATAAGGATTTACAATAAACAATCATTCTATGGCCGTCATACCGGTCAGCCAGCACCCTTGATTAACAACTGGAGGATTTAGTTGGAACAAATTTTTACTGCCCGCATGCTGAAATCAATTAGTTTATTCGGATTAGGGGAAAATGCTAGAGTTCCGTTTATCAGTATTACCTGGACTATATCTGTATTGTAACACTGTCTCCGTATCACATGGATCAATTAAAAGAATAAAGTAAGTAAAATATTTCAAGTAGAAACTTCGTTATGGCATTAAATTATACTAAAAAAGTGAATGCCACAACATCACAAAATCCCATTTTAAACAGTTAAATACAAAGATAACATTACAAGTCCAGTGCTATGAAAAATTCAAATTCTGGGTATCATAAGGTTTAAGGCAGAACATTAAAAGCAATGTAATATGATGATGTTATGGTTAGGTTGTCGGATTCAGTATCCTCTATCAAGACTGGACTATTGTAACCCAGCACTGGCCGGTCTGCTACAGGTGACTGTCACAGAACTTAGCTGTTCGCTGATCTTCGCGCTAAGCAATATTGAACAAGTCACTCCACGTCTGATGCAGTTGCATTGGCGCCTCCAGTTCAAAGTTTGCTGCATTATAATTACGCACTTGTCTTCTACTGGATGTTTCCAGCATTAATGTCAAGTCCAATTGTGCCAGCCGGACACACTCCAGCCTTCAGTTGACATTGACGATGGACTTTACACTGACACAGCTGAACACAAGGTTTGGTAAATGTGTGTTCTCACACGCCAGCTCCTCCACATGGAACGAGCTGCCTGAAGATCTGTGTGATATGGCAGACCAAGCAGAGTTCACAAAACACAAGAAAACTACTTTATCTTAGATTTTAACAAACAATGGCTTCCGACCTCCGGGTATAACATATTTATGAATTACTGTAATGCAGGTGCAAAAAGGATTAGAAAGACTTTCAGGTGAAAATGTTTACTGCGTGACAGGCAAACCATAAATCCGCAAACAATAACAACGATGGTAACGATAGTAAATCTTAACAAAAAGTATCACCTTGCTAGTATCAACCACAGTACCACTGGCCACAGCGCTGTTACTGTTAGTCGACGCAGTTGTAGCACATTCTGATAAATCTTTCTCTGCATCCATCTTATCGCACTCGCGACGGCAGTTTCCGGGCAGCAACCCTTTCTGATTAAGTAGCGTGTGCAGCACCGCTGGCTTGTCGCTTCGCACGGCGTGATGACATTTCACAATTTGATTTTCCGGTTTCAAATGGTAGTAAGCCCGGTCGCCGATTTGATAACTGCATGCACTAAAGCAGTTCAATTTTTGCACCCTAAAAGCAACAGCGTACACAACATAATGTTACCACCGAAAACAGATGTGGACAAATGCTGATCAAAGTTGGTACCAAGTCAAGCTGGTAGGACAATGGCAGATACAGCAATTTTCTCCACTTTCTATCTTCTGTGTGCAGAGGCTGTGTAGATCGACCAGCTAGTACAGTGTAGAAATTGGTGATGCTGCAAGGCTGGAGTTACTGGACAATTTCTGTTACTTGGATGACATGCCGAGCAGAGATGGAGATGCTGATGCAGCTGCGGAGGCCAGAGTATGAAACGGACGGAATAAATTTAGACAACTTGTGCCTCTGCTTACCGATAAGGACATCTCCCGTTTTATGACAGAGACTTTATACAGAAGTTGTGCGTGAAGCTGTATGTTACATGGCAGTGAAATTTGACCAGTGAAGAAAGACAACAAGCTGGCTTCAGTGTGCTGAGAGGAAATGATTAGATGGATGTGTGGGTCAAAGTAACAGAGCTTAACAAGTATTCCTTAGGTACAGACAGGTCTACATAACCGAAATAAATGTTTTAACTAGCGCTCCATTCTCGCGCCTATGGTGCTCAATCTGTTATGCTTATCGGCCACTAGTTCCAATTTTCCAGGTGCGTGGAGTGCGAGTCCGTGGGCTCCAGCGGAGCTCGCTGACCCTCTATGACCATCCGGAGGGTATAATGATGCCACAAGCCAAATTAGGTCCAGAACTGCTAAAAACTGTGGCCATGCATAAAGAACAAACAACAGACGGACATTTTCGGTTTTATACATATAACATAACGTCCATACCTGCTGACATCTTCACCCTTGACAACACGTTCTGGTGGATCAAGACTAGCAGACGTACCAGCAAAACTGGTACAACCATGGCACAACCAGTTGACTACCAGCGATTCAACAACCACCTAAGTAAGCAAACCAGACGACACCACACAAACGATCTCCTCACATCAAAGTTCACATCACACTAACAACAGTACAACTTCATCAGATGCACCATAAACAGCTGCATACGCATAAGCAGACAGCTTAGTCTACCACAAGAAAAATCATGAAACTTACAAACGCAGCAAAAGTCAGGAGTCCAACAGCCAGCAGATGTTAAAATAATGTTTATAACCATTAAAATATAAACAGTGCATTAAATTTTTTGCCAGTAAATAGACAAGACTGAACAACACATTTTCATTCACCGAAAGCAGATGTGTAATGTTGTCAATGGCTACATTAGGCCACAAATCAACAATGCATTATGGCCAAGTTGTTCGGCTGCCAGCCAAAAACTGACAGTGCCATCATATCTGCGGGTCATGTACGGCGGATGAACATTCGCTGTCACTGGCACAATGCTGTGGAACTCTCTGCCGAAACATTTATAGGACCTTTCTTATAGTATTCCTCTTTTTGGCCGACATCTCAAAACATTTCTTTGTTTAGAGTACTAATCTATGCAGCGCATTACAGGCTTTGGAGATGATGTGCTAAATGAATTTATGTTTTACATTAGACTATATTAGACTATGCTACAGTACACATCAGGAAATGCATAGATGACCCGGAAAAGAAACATAACATCTGACATTCCATAATAAGACACTTGTGCATGACTTCCATTTCACAAGTACAAGCCGCAGTTAACGTTTTGCTAAACCAACAGCTCGGACTGTTCCACACTTTACACATACATTTTCAATGGTGACGACGATTTCACGTGACCGATGTTTGCGGGCTGAACGTGCACAGTGAGCAATCGTTGGCTTGAACCACGACGCGTGCTCCAGACAGCCGAGCTCCCCGCGCAGCTGCTGACCGATATACAAGCTCTCACTGGCAAACTCGCAGTCCTGGCCAGCATCACCACACGACACTCAGTTTCCGCAGCCAAAACATTAACAACACGACATCTCACTACTCTGGCCTCTCGTAGAGAGGATATGTCTAAGTAATTCTTCAGTCAAATCACAGAACCCACTTCTTGTTTGCATCAACTTCTCCCTGATCCAAGACAGCACGCCGTCATTTCTAGGCTTAAGACTTATTCAGAAATTTCCCCGAGTGTTTACTCGTACAAAATGATATTGTTCCTTCATACAGTATGCACTAAACCACTAACAGGATGGCATAGCAAACTAGAAGCTTTGTGGTCATGCTGCTTTTACATTTGTTATTGATGTCTGATGTTGTATATTCTTTTTTGCACTTTACATTGTACGTATTATTGTGTTGTACTGTATTAGGGCTAGTATTGTACTATTTAGCTATTCAGCCTTTGGCTGCAAGAGTGTTTTCTTAAATCAGTCAGTCACCACTACTGCAATCACCATTTCCACACAAACTTGTGTCTGCCGGTTCCACCTCTGTGTTCTTCCTCCACCTGTTTTGGATACAAACCTTTGGGATGTGGCACAATTATTATGTCATCTAACCAACACTATGAAACAGAAATTTGACTACTAATTACTGCTTCAGATGATATTCATTCACGAAGTATCCCATCTCTTGGAATTAAGGCTCACACAGTTGAGTTAAGGTTTTATGTCCCACCCGACACAAAATTGGTCATTTCAGAGACATCTTCCCAGTGAATGTCTTGGCTTAGTACTAAAAAAATTAAAATTTAACACAACAAAAGCAAACATGCGTCAGCAGCAGCATATAATACAATATAATATAATACAACAGCATATAATATACACAAAAAACTAAAGCCAGGTTTGGTTGCCTCCTACAACCTCTGGCCTGGAAATGGAATTCATCAACAAACAATTTACATATCACCGATATCAACAAATAGACCAAGGCGCACGCACTACAGTGCTGGAGACAGTACTCGACAGGCTGAAGCAATACCTGGACGACTACATCAATTATTGCTTTACATAAACATTGCAGGGGTGTTCGATGGCCAATGTTCAGAAATTTGGGAAAACTTCTTGACTACTGGTGTCATCCTTTTTTTCATCTTTCACCAGACCCCAAGAATCCCTAGAAAAAAGCATTAATTTCTAACATCAGTACCCTAATCAGATTAGAAATACAGTCATGAACTTGAATTCAGAGAAAGAAAATTTCATTCCCAGCACTAACGCAGGAAAGGTGACCATCTGAACTAGAAAAAATCCACTCCATACCCTGGATTGGGCTTCTTGAAAAACGTATTTAAAACCAGAAAAAAGCGACTAATGCAGCAGCAACAGGACATTACAACAAAATCAACAAGATGTATGGTTATACGACATCGCAATCGCATTCAACAAATGATTATTGGTGATAAGGTTGTACTAATACATCAAAGCAGTCGCAACTCAAAAGCAGTATGGAAATTTTATTCCACATATATAAAAAACACTAGTATTTCACTCCAGTATATGCCAGCCTCTTTCCATCATGGTAATGGAGCGTCGCTGGTCACACTGCGTGCAGTGGTCCTAATAAAGACCATCATTGTGCAGATGCATCTGCAATTCTAAGTCCTCACCTGACCGAAAATGACCTCCAAAATAACTCACATATGGCTCAGATCTATCGAGTTTGATCTGGGACTATTAAATATTGGTCCATTCTAGGATGGAAGTGTGCATGTTCACAAGAACACAAGAGTTCAATTGTGGACACGGCTATGCTCATGAAGAGAATGCCATCAAGACAGAGCGATAGTATACGATTAGTCAAAATATTTTGCAAAAATACCGACATCTAGTAGTATCAATTATACGCTGGTGACATTACCTCGTCACGTTTGTCGTGCACATCTTCAAATGACTCAAGATCTTCATCGCTTAGTTCACACCTGTTGCAATATCCATCCACAGCTGCAGTAAAATGGAAACATACTCTAAACTGTCACCGCATCCCACAACACCGATAAAGGTAAAGGTCTTGGCACTTGGTACTGCACTGCCTTCATGGGTTGCGAATCATCAGTGTGCTTCATAATTTTGTAAGTTGTAGATGACTGGCATAGTACTTCATACAGAAAGTACATAAAACAATGCTTTTCACTGAGTTAGTTACCAATAATTGTAATTTCATTTAATTATGCTAGGACACTTAAAGCAAAACAACTGATGCATCAGACTGCAACAGTCGATGCTTTTAACAACACAATACATCGTATCTCAAAAAAAGCATCCCATCTTACTCAGTGTAATTTATGTTGCGGATATTTTTCAGTTTCAGCTATCAGTCTAAATTTTCAGTTTCAGTTTCGATTTTTCAATTTTTTCCGTTTCTGTTATCGTTAATGGAATTAAATTGCGTACGTTAATGGAATGAATCTGTTTCCATTACCATTGACTTAAATCACACTAAATGCCACGGAAGCCATGTTAATTACACAACAGACGCAACTTAATAAATTCTTCCACAATAATGATCATAATGATAAAACAACTGCAAATGACCGCGCTCCATCCGGAAGCCGAATTGTCACTTGTTGCAAAACGCTTTCCAGCTTTCCGACCCATGCATCCAGACAAACAATACCAGCTTCAAATTCGAACGCCTGTGCACCAAAACAATTTGTCATATTTGTCATCGACAACAGATGGTATTGTATGCACTCACAACTTGCATTTGCTGCCATGAACGGTGACAAGATGGCAATGTGGCCTCTTGCCAAATTTCTTTGGTACTTGTTAATCAAAGTACACGACCTACCTACCTTCAAGTAGTTAACTACTACTTTTTAATTACTTAGTTCTTTTTAACTGCCATTGCTTCTGTTTTCATATGCACCTGTATTGTGAAATATCAATTACACCTATCGGCATCTACACCTTATCGTACACGCAGCTTTGCAACTGCACATCAAAAACCAAAAAAGACAGATGCACAAAGCATTATTGAAAGCCGCAAACACACTTCTCCACTTCCAGTGGTCTCCAATCAGTTCAGTCAGCAGCTACTGTACACAGACAGCCAAACTGAACATATGACTGTTATTAACTAGAGGCCGCCAGTTGCATAACTGCTTCTTAATAGTTAAACTACGTAGTAGATAACTACTTTCTACAGTAGTTAAACTACCAACAATACTAAGTTACTTCAAAGTAGTTAAACTTTTGTGGCAACAGTAACTAAACTTCTTAGTTAACTGCAAGGAATTAAATACTGCCCAACACTGGCCAGAAGTCCACAAGTGTACCAACCACAAGAGGCAGCAGATCCCGAGTGTCAACGTCACAAACAAGCATTGGCCGGTTAAGGACTCGCAAGTGACAACGGACGTATGAGTACGTGACATATCCTCGCTGACTGTCGTTGCCTTCCACCAGGCGTCGTACCACATCTCCCGGCATTAATGCACGGTCGCTCAGTGTTAACTGCACATACAGCGACGCGGTTCAACGTCACACTGTGCAAATGATGTCACAATTACAGTGTGGCAAATTCTTCAAGTTGCTACACTGTGAGTCAAAAAAGAAGCAACCATACGCTTGCTCGTAACTTTGTCAAATGTTGATTTCCTTTCATAAATTCTTTCACAAAAGGATTGAGCAGTAAATTTGTAATAAATTATAAAAAATGTGTGGTAAACAATACATGATGCCAATGCAGCATTCTGCCCACAATGCAATAAACTAATAACATGTCCACACTTTAATCACAGCCGAGACTCTTTCTAGTTTTAAGCGCAAGCTGAAAACTTCTCTGTTCAGCATTTCGTATTAATTGGCTTTTTATCACTTATTAACATTGTAATGCCTAGCCGTTCCATTTTCGTTGCAGGCTGGGCATTAAACTAACCACATATTGTATTGTATTATTATCCAACATTCCACCACCGTCATTTATTCTGATATACATCTGTAATGTTGACTTATGTCAACTGTAAAGTAAAGTCTGTAAGGTGCAAAGTAGTCAATTTTGATTCTGGATGCATTATGCATTATCAACCTTAGCCCTGTATTGAACAGGTAATGACTGCAGCTGTAGTTGAATAACATCAGTTGACTTTGAGGCGGCAATGTCTGTTATTTACCCATAGCAGGAGACGACCAAAGAATGGCGACAGAGAAGCTAATTAGCATCACACCAGCACACGCATGCTATCCTGAGTTAATGTAGTAAGCCGGGGAATGGGGCAATTACTGTCACTACGCACGTCGTGCAGTACACTGAATGGATTTCGGTCACCGATTAAGGCATTTTATAATCGATGATTAATTCAGTCGATTGATTATCCGTTAAATTATAATCGCTTTCCCACCACAGTCCATGGGTTATCCTATGGCGTTCTTTCCGTGATCCTATGTTTAGCCGCTTTGGTACAATACCGGCTTTTGATGGACTGACGGACAGTCAGACAAACAGACGGACACACGCCGAGCATACACCGCGCTAGCATAGCGTCGTGCAACAAAACAGGACCAGGACGTCGTCGGGTACTCAGCTGAACTGAAATACTGTTCAGATGAGACTTGAAGCTCTCACAGTATTCCACAACTTATTTCATCACTTCCCGCTTGGCTGACAGGCCTTCGGCCTTCCCGCAAAGTGATACAAGGTACATCTTCTTCCAGGAAGGTGCCAACTCAAGCAATATCGCACCATGTACAAACTTACCGTGTTTTCGTTCACGACCTCCTCAGTACCTTCAGGGTGCCATGCCACACGAACGGTGCCGCGCTGCAGTTTGCAATCGGTGCTAATGTCGTCGTCGTTGTCGCCGTCTTCATCACTGCTGACATGTTCAGAGCTTTCGATGACGACCCCGCAGCGAAACTGGCCATCCCTCTTCACTGACACGGCGTCCTCTTCAAACAGCTGACAGAGTGTCACGTTCGACTGAACCGAATTAAACTTCTTTTCCGCCATCTAATCTACGTCTCGATCTTGAATGTTCCTTCCTTCTGGTTGTAAATTGTAAACAAATAAAGCGCGATGCATTTCGGGAAATCTTGTGTAAAGGTCGTACGTTATACGGGTCCGACTAATTAACGCCCGGCAACGCCCGTCAGGCTCAGCATACGGCAACTTGGCGGTTATTCTTCTATTGTCTCGTCGTGCACGGTTGCAGCTGTGTATATTTGGCGGCAAGTGCCCGGCAGGGCCGGGCGACTGATGGAAGTGATTTAACCACTCCATCACGCGTTCACAAGCAGCGACTCCTTATTAATTTAAATCAGGCTGTCTATCTATAAGATATAAGACTATAAGCTTAGAAACAGACACTGCAGTTATACACTACCACTGTGCAATTATAATGCTTTTAAGCATTCATTTGTCAATTGGTGCCTTTTTACTTTGTAACTTTCTTTCTTTCGTTTGTGTAATCTTGTGAGTTTGTGTAACCATGTGTTACTGTCATTGCATTGTATCAGTTTTTAGCGGGCGTGAACTCGCGTTCACGTTCGCTATGCCATCGCAGATCCGTCTGTCGTCTGTCTGTCTGTCTGTGACGTTGGTGCGCCCTACTCAGCCGGTTGAAATTTTCGGCAATTTTTTTTGCCATACGATAGCCCAGGGACTCTAGTTTTCTGAGGCCAAAGTTCGTTGGTGGGGACGCCTCTTTCCCCAAAAAATTTTCGTTCAAAGTGACCCACCCCCCTTTCAAACAGCGCAATTTCGACCAATATCGGCTCATAGTGCCTCAAACGTGATAGCTAGCGAAAAACGTTCAATTATCACCTATAGGAAGTCGACCACGCGCTTCCAACGAGCCATAGATGAACCGTGTACGTTACCCCTAAGCCCCCAAAGGGTGGCACAAAAACGCGATATTGCTGTTTGTGCCAGTAAAATTCAAATTCTCTCGAAAAATATCTGCTACAAAGTTTCTTTGTATGAAAACTTCCAGCGGCAAAGTTGTAGCTACATCATTCCCCTATCCGACGGTCCATAGAT
>Ga0209780_1004719_pt1 | contig 10572 bp, 8 predicted proteins | sample WorMetexBAHAMAS2_FD_187384 | JGI IMG/M metagenome (GOLD analysis project Ga0209780, IMG submission 187384) | Marine gutless worms symbiont microbial communities from Max Planck institute for Marine Microbiology, Germany - Inanidrilus exumae... | ecosystem: Host-associated > Annelida > Digestive... | reverse complement strand
GGTCTGGGGGAGCACTGTAAGGTCCCCAAGCGGGTCGGGCGCCCGGCCGCCAAGCGATATTTGGTGCATTTTGAGCTGTCCCGGTCCCGCTTCAGCAGTTCAACATCTTAGTCGATATGAACGATTGTTATAAAATGATTGTGAAACTGACTTCTTTGTACAAACTGCGAAACATAAAATGCTCCGGATTTGAAATTAAATGAGTAAATAATTTTTATCGGGGTATTTCGGGGGGCTTTAGCCCCGTCAGCCCCTCCTGCGTATGCCCTTGCTCACAAGCTGAACACCAAAAGCTGATGAAGAATTTCTGTATTTATAACATCATGGCAGGAAGCAAAACAGATTTCTTCTCTTACAAAGCAGCTTAGGGTTTAAATTAGAGGGACTGTAATCTGGGTATCAACGCCCCTCGGGGGGAGGGTGGGAAGGGATATAAAAAAGCATAAACCTTTAATGAACAAGCATTTACTTTCCTGTTACAGCACTACTGAAAATTTTGCAAAATTGCGTTCTCACTGTGGTCGTAACGTGATCTCTATGGCACGTTGTGGCCACAACGTGCTCGTTACGGCCTTCGACAGCAACCAAACGTGCAAACGCGGGGAGTACAAGGCATTGAAGGCGTGCTACGGCTTGTCAACGGCGTGCACAAGCTAAATTTTCCCCGCTTTCGCACACGTTCGACCGTGGTCGACGGCCGCGCCTTACGACTGTATCGCGCACGCTACAGCTGCAGTGAGAACGCTACTTTAGAAGGACGCATCAGTGTCCGGCCGGATCAGCATAGAGCCCGAAATACTGCGCTGCTATTGGTCATCAGTCTATTTTTAGCAACGGTAGCAGTTACACCAACGTTGTTCAGTTGATTATTCGCCCCACCCACAATCCCTGCTACGCACCTCTGCGAAAAATTCCTTTTATACATCTGGAATAACCTTATAGTGGGTGTCAACGGTTACTGTGTCGGTTAGGGTTAGTGTTACGCTTAGGGTCAGTTTAGTTTGATTGCTTAGTGGTAGTACTTCGGTTGTGTTATGTCTCGCCATTTGGTGAATGAATTAATAAATCTGCTAGAAAAATGCCCATACATCCCTACACCTGCAACACAACACAAACGAAATGTGCGTTAAAATTGCAATTAATGTGAGATCAAAATAATTAATGTACGATTAACGCGATTAAAAAAATTAATCGCTCAACTGCCCTATTTTTGCCAATGTGTATCACATGCAACCTGATAAGTTTACATCACAATACACATCTAAACACAAAAGGCTTCAATGGCGACAACTGGTCATGACGTTCCATAAGTCAATGCAAAGCAACCACTGAAATGGGTACCTAGATACACGTTTCAATGCCCGTCTGGGTACTCGGGTTTTAAAATACTTGAAAATCCGAGCACTAATCAAGACACTACAGGCCATGCTTTGGCAGGTCGAACACAGGAAAACGTTAAGACGGGATCAACACTGCTACAGGCACATACATAGAGAGACAGAAAGGCTATTTTCAGTGCGAATGAAAAGACCTTTAGATGCTGGTGTGGCGGTGTTTGTGAACGCGGCCATGTCAGAACTGTCCCAGTGCCACAGCGAACCATCATTGGAACACGTGAAGAGATGCGATGGGTGTGATGGGTGAAAGTGCACTTCCCACACTAGAACACATCAGCAGCAGCAGCAGCTGCATTAACTACAGCTACAACAGTCTAGAGACATCAAAGTCAGACAAAGACGACACAGCATTCCGCCTCTGAATCTTGAGAAACGCTAGAATAAGAAAACAGTACAGTTTGCAGCAGAGATGACCAACAGGTTTACAGCATTGGAGGCTGCACATGATGAGGTAACCCTAGAAGATCTCTGGATTTACTGAGTTAAAGTTTTACGTCCCACCCGACACAAAATAGGCAATTTCAGAGACTTCTTCCCAGCCAATCTCTTGGCTTAGTACTGAAAAACTAAAACAAACACAACAAAAGCAACCATGCATCCATAACAAAATATACTACAACATAGAATAAACCCCAAAAACTAAAGCCTGGAGACAGAATGGGTCTATTCTGGAAGCAGTAGATAGATATGTCAGGAAGTAAACAAGTAAGAAAAAGCACAAAAAATAAAGAAAGAAGGAAGTAAAGTGAACATACAAACAAATAACTTATACAGCGCCGAGATCAACACATGAATGACGACGAACGACTCAAAAGTTCCAGCCACGGCTGCAATGTATCCAGTCAGCGACTGGCGAACATTTGACTGAAGCCACACAAATTGCAGGCAGGTGGAAAGGGTATTGTGAAGACTTGTACCACGATGAAGAAGGGAAAAGAACTGTACAAGAATATTGGGAGCAAGAGCCTCCATCACTTCATTCAGAGGCTGCTTGTGCCATACACATCTTGACGCCTTTCAGATGAAAGGGCTGAGAAAGATTCTGTGGGTTTCATGGACAGCAAATAAAACAAATGAGTGGGTTCTTAACAAAGCTGGAGTAAAGAGGGAACTGTTAGACACTGTCAATGCAGGGAAGCTAGCATACTATGGTCACACCATGAGGAAACAAGGGCGATGCCCGGAGAAAGAGATAATGCAAGGAACAATGTCAGGTGCACGCAGGCGAGGAAGACCACGCACGGCCTGGATGGACAACATCAATACGTGGACAGGACTGTACATGGAAGAGTCAATCAGAATGACAGAGGACAGAGATAAATAGAGAAAGTACGTCCACGGTGTGGCCAACCCTTAGATTGAGGACGGCTGAAGAACAGAGCTGAAAATAGACCAAGCTGACAAGTGGCTAGAGTCTTATGCATGAAGCTGCATGTCAGTGTGTGCATAAAATGTCATGGCGGAGGCTGTGCATGTCGTCAGCCATGACAGTGAGCTGCAGTGACTGGTGCTGATGAGCAGGTCTGTCCTGTGCTTTATTATACCACTACACTGTCCCATGTTTGTGTCATCACTGCAGTCGACACTGCCATGACATACAAGAACTCATCAGGAGAAGAGATAGCGAACATGACATAAAAGATTAACTTAATCAATCAACACACAGACACACAGACACAGTGACACACAGACATGAGAGCTGAAGCACGTACTGTCAGCCGAGTGAGCGGTGAGCAGTGTGACAGGGTATTTATCCTGTCTCATGTCCCACAACGACAGCGCTCCATCTTGGCCGCCAACTGCCACAATGTGTGGCTGAGTTGGATGAACGTCGATGCAGTGCAGCGGAACTCTCTCACCAGCACTGCAATGGACACATAGCCATGCCAACTGACCATAGAAACACACTCTGTTCATCCACCTCAGCATTGATGACACACACGGCATCAGGCCGGTGACAAAGACCTGATGCTATCCTCAAACGCTCTCTTTTGGAAGAAGTGGAAGGCAAACAGCCGGCTGTCTGCGGAACATGATGACACAGAGCCTGTTAACACAATGCGTGTGTTTGTTCAATATTCAACTCAGTATGCTCAACTTGTGAATTTTAGTTTCTGGAAGATTAAACTGGTTTAAACCACAAAGCAGAGATGTACGATACAATACGATATGGTATATTTACGTGCACTCAAAAGCGGACGGGAGGGCCAGCTTGATCTAGCGCATGGCACCAAAAACAAACAAATAGTACTTGGTGCTTGTACTTGAGTGATACTGATTGGGGTAGACTACATTCGTCAAGCAGCCAAGATTGACTGTCAACAGCCGCAGAAGAACATAGCAGCACTACTCACGGTACAAAGGCACGCACAGGTTCAATGGACGGTCGGCGAACGTCCCAGATCTTGAACTGTCCGATGGAGTTAACAGCTGCCACTTCAGAGTGAGTGAGAAAGCATGCTGCATTCAATGCACAGCTGTCTGCTGCCTCTATCAACACACACACCAAACCACAGTCAAGCCACACCAAACCACAGTCAAGCCACACCACACCATACACACAGCTGTCTGCCGCCTCTATCAACACACACCAAACCACAGTCAAGCCACACCACACCATACACACAGCTGTCCGCCGCCTCTATCAACACACACCAAACCACAGTCAAGCCACACCACACCACAGTCAAGCCACACACATCGAGCACACAGTGTAAGGCATAACCTATACAGCATACTGGAGATGTACATGCACTAAACAAATACGTAACTTTGTGAGATTTACTGGACAAAATAAAACTGAAAAAGAGTTTTGCTCTCTTGCATCAAGCAAAATTGATATCTAGTCACAAACACACGTGTCATTAATGGACGTACACACTAAATGCCATTTTTCAGCTCGCATGCAAAATGGCATTAAACATGTTGATGATGGGTGAGAGTAGTGACTGCTGTAAACTTTTATGATGCCAAACAAGTAAATGGGTCACTTTTCCTCATCCTTCTTCACCCAGCAACTGTCTCCTCAAGAAAGAGACGTTGCTGCCTATGCATCGGCTCTCAACACCAGCACAGATAGATCATATGTAAATAGTACACAGTGAAATTGTTTCCACATTACGTTAAACCATCTCAGTGAATTTCTGTGCCAATAAATAAATATAAATTAGCCCCATACGGGACTGACGGTCGACTCCTACTTGCTGCCAACTTTAAAGTCACGTTTCACAAAACGAGGACAAAAATAAAAAATCTGGCCCTGATAAGCTTTAGGTATTGTGCCATAATTTAAGAATCCATGGTCATTTGCCAGCCCCCATTGTAAATAGGGGAGAAGATAGCCTTTGAAAATGGCCGAATTTCCAACTTTCAAGGGCTCGTGACCTTGACCTTGGATCGGGTCATACTGCATACCGTCATGCATCACTCATCGACCTCTGCCTACATACAAAATTTCTTTAAAATCGAAGAAACTTTTTGTGGACGGATGGACGTACAGACAAACAAACGGACATTTTAGACCCACTTTATTAGGCTGACTCGGAGGAGTCGACCTAATAATATGCAATAATATCACACATTCACCTGGATAATGGTTTTAAACTGGTGACAGCCCACATGCACGTGTCTCTTGAATCTATAGCTGACGCTAAAACAATTCTTGTCATAACATTACTACGTGTGCATTTCGTTTCTACACACCAGTCAGCATTGTGATCACAGATGTACTCGTATTGAAGCAAATAAACCACGTGGACCCACAGCCACAGAATCAACCTTTTACTAATAAAGAACACCAAGCAACGGCATGACCACGGTCAATGAGGTCATGACCACAGTCAATGAGGTCATGACGTTGGTCAACAAGGTCTTGACCAGAGTCAATGAGGTCATGACCACGGTCAATGAGGTCATGACCTTGGTCAACAAGGTCTTGACCAGAGTCAATGAGGTCAAGTACACAGTCAACAAGGCTGTAGGTGAGTAAGTGTTGCGTGTAGCACGTGAATCGCACAGGAGCCTGGTCTCTGTGGCTGCTACCTGTCGGCACACATGCATGTCACTATCTGTGGCTGACTCATCAACAAGGCACAACGAATAGCAACACTCGATCATCTACTCGCTGCCTCCAGCCACAACTCCACTACATACAGTACACGCTGCTCAATTATAACACCTTACTGAAATCTCAGCAAATTTCACTCAAACGTGTCAACTGTGAAATGTGAGTGTTATACCAACATGTAAATTAAGAATTCTACTATAAGCGAGTTTGACAGTTCTAAAATAGTTTAACTTGCTAGTGCCATGACATGATAAACACTACAGACAGAGAGATAGCAGCCTGCTGTCACCTATGCGATGGGCCGTGTCATATCTCGTGCGTGCTGTCTCCAGAGCCAGTATATTCAAACAGCCGTCTTCACCGACACTGACAATTCTCTCGTCACCGCGGCTTGCAACTGCCGTACAAGGACAGTCATGTACTGAACCAGCATTGAACTGATGCACTTTGCCGAAGTTGTGATGTAGTGTCACTGTCTACACCAACACACACCACTGCATCATTTCATCAATCAAGTCTAACTGTTTACCAGTTCTCTTGCATGGAACTGAAGTTTGTCCAACGAACTCGGCCGACAGGCATGTATCACAGTTTACAGTAAACAAAACAAGTGTGTACAATATTGTCTAAAGACTCACACAGAGAAATATGTAAATATTTTTGCAAATATTCCGTGGAACAGTTGATTATTAGTTGGCAACATAGGTTCATTAAAAAGTATCAAACTAAAATGTTTGAGTGTAAAGCGTTGACTTTTCTGTGCATTCATGTTTTCCGCTTGCATTCTTTCTTGTTTGTTTCCATTTTTTCTCATTTTGTGCTACCATTTGACAACTCAACCAGTCATAGCAGTTAGTATTTTAGTTAGTTGGAGTTTAATGTCGCTTTTCAACACAAATATGGCTATATCAGAGACGAAAGGTCAGAAGTGGAGAGCTATACCCACCTAGTAAAGGAAGGTCAGCAATATATTAACCTCAACCCTGACCGCCTTTTTGTTCAGCAGTCCCAGTACGTCATTCTATGCATGCAACCATCCAGACATTTAACCAGCCACCCAGACCAGCTCAACCGCTCTGTGGGTGGTCTGCAGTATTGCACCAATTGCCAGCAGCACAGGTTCCCGACCATTTTAGTGCCATGCACTCTTTTCATTATACGTCAGAATGTTACTTCTCCCATTGCAAGACTGTCTGACTCCACAAACAACACGGGATGACATGCAATGAAACACATTATTCACAATTGAAGTGTGCCGCGTAGATCGCCTCCCTTATATTATATACCACACGGTATATGGCAACAGTAGAGTGCACACATTTCTGCCTGGCCATGCAATGAATGGAATTATTTTAGCCAAATCTGCTAAAAGATCAACCTTCCAACCCAATGAAATCCTAAAATTACCCCTTTGTGAAATTCCCCTTGGCTGGGAATCCCTACCAAAGAGTACAGAATATTCTACAGCTGCAGCTGCAGCGTGACTGACCTGCTGTTTGTGGTCAAACTTGTAGACAGAGACTTCACCAGTTGAAGATGCAGAGATGATGATGTCTTGCTCGAGAAACTGTACATTACAGCACAACAAACAGCCACATCATCATCCTCGTCCTCATCATCCTCATCAACATGAGCAGCAGCAGCAGCAGCATAGTGTCGGTCATCATCGGCGTAGACTATACACAACTTAACTTGTGGTGACAGCTTGGCGTAGTGGTAGCATCGTTGGTCTAGATCATTGAGGTTAACCTACACTGAGTCCGGTTAGTACTGGGATGGGTGACCGTGTCTGGGTTCGATTCCCAGAGGCGGCACTTTATTTCGGTATGTAACCAACCACCCAGGTCGACTCAGCCTTCTACCCTCCGTGGGATGGTAAAATGAGTACCAGCCAAAAGGCGGTAATGCTCTGTGGCTGGGGAGTAAGGCAGGCATGGTGTAATTTGCAGGTAAAACTGTGATCCACGGCTGAGCGCATTAGAGGTTGTTACGATGATGCGCTATACAAATCGACGTGTACTTTAAAACCATCATCATCACCAATCTATGCAATGGACAAACAGACATTGGTAGTCGTGGAGCACCCACGATGGAGCAACATCACGCCTGACAGACTGGCTTTCGTCAAAACAAAATGTGACAAAATCACAAAGAAGGTAAACAATTTCTACTCAGCTTACAAAACTAAGAAATTTTTCACATTTCTTAAGTAAAATATGTATGAGAAAAATTCACTGAAAATTTCAACCATCCTGTGGAAAATGGTGTGAATCTGTGCCAAGTGGTAAGCTGGCAGCTGGCCCAGGCCCATCCTCCCCTATAAAATGTAACAGCTCACCTATCAGTGGGCAGTGTACCAACTTTTTATTATTGAATATCACTCTATACTTATCACTGCATGTAACGGTTTATAATAAATAATAAACACACAGAAAGGAAAACGTCAGAGAAGGCATACAAGGAAACTAACTTCATCGAGATGAAATCACCGACGTAGAAACATGTTGTATGTCATTCACAAAAACTGCCATTACAGACATAACTGCTGCGTGTGTGTTGAGTGTAGGTACAACTCACCAAAAGGTCTGTTACATCTCCTTTGTGTGCAACTTTGCCCAGTAACTCCGGTTCATCTTCAATCCGCATCTCTTCTGTCTCATCATACGCAGCAACTTCTTCAACGCGCCATATGCACAATTCATTCTCCTGACACAGCAATGTGTTGTGTTCACACTCTGTCAATAGGATAGCAGAACGAGATTCAGAGGATGTACTGGCGCAGGCTGAGTGCTTCTGCCAGTTTCTCAATTTTACTACTAATCAGCACAAATTTATAAATTAGACTATATTTACGCTCAGCACTCTGATCTCTTCCCTTTCCCTTGACCACCACCTTTATGCAGATGACACTCAGCTCTTCTTTATCTTGTTATTGCGATACAACCTTTTTATGGGTGTCAACGAAATGCGCTAAAAAAATATTACCGTTACTGTGTCGGTTAGATTTAGTGTTATGGTTAGGGTCAGTTTGGTTTGATTTTTTAGCAGTAACAGTTTGGTGGCATTAAGTGTCGCCATCTGGTGAAATAAACCGGCGATCTACCGCTATCACTGACCAAAGGTTATTAGGGTCATACTAAAATACGCAGGCACCATGGCACCCATGGCACCGATTTTATTGGTTGTACGTGAGGCGAAGGCGGAGCTAGCACAGGCACTGGTGCCATGCGAGACCGGTGCCATGTGCGAATAATCAGGCATCAGTGCCATGGTCCTATATTATGTAGACTATATTGCGCCGCAATTAAATAATATTAAAAGAATATGTGTTTGTTAGTGGTTATCTATATGTGAATTTCATTATGTAATTCCACTGCAAGCTGTAGGCCTGTGTTTGTCGAAGTATAGGTCAGTGCTAGATGAAATATATGAGCCAGATACAGAATTACACAATAAGAGTTTATTGTCAATTAATTCACATTAGGCCTACATCAGCGACGGAATTAGCTTTCTGCAGGTCTACTAGTAATACTTTCTTTGTGAATATCTCACTATACTCATTGGCCTATTTTTATTGCATTTCAACTGTTATTCGTTGTTCCTATGTTGTTGGTTTCCATCTGTTGTTCGTGACGACTGCATTGCAGGCCTAAGTTGTAACAGCAGGGCCTATACTTCTGCAGGCGGACAGCGGCACCAGGTTGCCTGTATTATTATCATTTTTTTATTACGCCACGAAGGCAGCACACATTACATTACACATATAAAAAATACAAATCATAAAATCATCTAAAACAGAACACAACACGACAACAGAGTAACCAAATTCAGATATCCACAAGCTGAGCAAATACATTCCACACTGCCTTCTTAATAATATGTTCCGAGACAGAGGACACATCAATATCATATTTACTAATGATATATACTATATATCATTAGTTATATCATTAACTATACTGCGTATAGTTCGTTCAATTTTGTTACATGGCACCGGTCTCGCATGGCACCAGTGCCTGTGCTAGCTCCGCCTTCGCCTCACCTACAACCAATAAAATCGGTGCCATGGGTGCCATGGTGTCTGCGTATTTTAGTATGACCGGGTTATTACGTACGTTGTCGTCCCAACTACCCGATGCAAATATCGTTGGCTTTTGTACGACATGCTTTGAAGTCGACCGCCATCGAACTTTACTTATTTTCTTCGAGACAAAGTTTGCTATGGCCTGTATTTCATTCATTTGCTATAATTTTAACTAAAAACAAAACAACTACACGTTTTTATTTCAAATAAGCAAAATAAGGCAAGGGCCACTGCTAGGAGCATAGAATAGATAACATATTAATGTGTTCAGTGAAAGTTCATTCATTGTCAATCAAAATTCCCAAATCCTTCTCCAAAAAAGACTTCGCAATAACAGTAACAGTACTTTCGGTATAGGCCATCGTATACTTGGATGTAACCTGATTATGAACCAGAGTCATTATTTTACACTTCGTGGAATTGAATGGAAGTTTCCATTTTGTTGACCACTTGACGAGATTTTCAATGTCTGATTGCAGCAATATTCTGTCAGCATCATTTGTAATTCCTTTAAACATTTTGGTGTCATCAGCAAACATGAAAATATTTGATGAAACAGCATCTGGAAGATCATTTATAAATGTCACAAATGAGGCTGGTCCGATCACTGATATCCCATTGTAAAAAATACACAGTGCAAAAACCAAAAACACGTAAGTTTAGATATGATCCATAGTGATGACTTCAGTGGTAGAGACTTCAAAGTATATGGTACCAATCGAAAGCTCCATACCGGGTATACGACTTCCTAGTGATTAATACTAACTTACCTAGCTCCTATATTGCACCGTTTCGCGGATACAGCATTCCAGAGGTGAACAAGAACTCATCAGGAGATGAGATAGCAGACGTGAACTTTTTACGACGATATCGCACGTACGTACCTCAAAATGCTAAAAAAAGAAAACCTACTTCGTTTAACCAATTATGAATAAATGAATGAAAATGCGAGGATTTTAAGTGCGTTTGAAAACCGACTGAGAGCCGGCTTTGTCTAACACACTATGTAAACAAATCAAGCCGTT
>Ga0209780_1004718_pt1 | contig 10573 bp, 7 predicted proteins | sample WorMetexBAHAMAS2_FD_187384 | JGI IMG/M metagenome (GOLD analysis project Ga0209780, IMG submission 187384) | Marine gutless worms symbiont microbial communities from Max Planck institute for Marine Microbiology, Germany - Inanidrilus exumae... | ecosystem: Host-associated > Annelida > Digestive... | reverse complement strand
TGAGTTTTGGAGACATACTTGGTACACTGCCTGGCTCTGTTTGGACGCGTTTTTTAGTTTACCAACTACTTTAGTGGTCCAGGTAAAACAGTCGGTCCCGTGTGTGTGTAACCGGATAACTGTTGAACTAAATGACCTAGATGTTTGGTGTGCTGGTTCATCTTGACGCTATCTAGGTCACGTTCGAAGGTCAAGGTCATGGGTAAAAGTTCAAGGTCAAGGAAGGAAAATGTTGCTAGTGGTCGGTGCGACCTCGAGTGCGGTCATTCTAATTACATTCACTGCAAGCAGGGTGGACGGTGTGGAGTGCCAGGCGCTGTACCAAATGTAACTGCATGTACAAACATCAGCCAAGCCGGTCTGGCCAAGCGAGTGTACCAATCAGTTACGTTTCTGTGACCTTTCCCTGACGTTTCACTGACGTATCACTACACTCTAATTCCCCCGACGTTTCCGTGTTTTTCTGGGCTTTCCATTTTTTGCATCCTATAATATTTTTTTCTGTGCCCGGCAGCAACAGTCCTTCCGTTCTTCTGTATCTTACAGGATCGCCAGCGATCATGACTTCGCCCCATAGGGTGCGAACTATTGCGATCAGTGTGTCTGTATAAATCAGCAAATAAATAAACAAAATAAGTGGTATAATACTCAAGTAACATAAGAAAGCAGCTAGCAGGATGACAGATCTCTGTCTGTCTGTCCGTCAGCATGTCTCAGAAACGTGTCTAATTTTCTGTACATAGCCGTAGCTCGTTTGTATGGCCCATTATACGTGAAAACATGTCGTTTACTAAGCGGAAGTACACAACATATTCCTCTCACGACAGTGCAATACGTTATGTACTTCCGGTTTGTGAATGACGTCACGTTTTCACATAATGGAGCATAGACATCTGTTCACTTAGAGAATGCATCAACGCACGTCAAAATATATTTTGTTCACACTGTACTGAATTGTAGGCCTTTGAATTGCACACCGGGGGCGAAGTCTGAAGTTTACGATTACCTTGTTACACCGTTACATCTAACTACGATCTGTAAAAGCCGTTGCGATACACGACATACATTAGGCCTACCGAAGTATGCTGATCTTGCGTGTGACGAAGAATCCGATAGTGACACCAGGGTTGATGTGTCCGCCGCTGACGTGCGCAATCACCCAGACGATCGTCGCCACGCTGAAGCCGAACGCCAACGAAATCTGGACGACGTTGCCCAATGGACATGAACCACATGCAACGAGCACCAGCAGTAACGTGCCGATGAACTCCGCAAGTAACGCCAACCAGAACTTACACGACTTCACGTCCTCCAAGCTCGTCGTCGACATTTTACTGCGCGGAAACAAACGACAGACCGCCGACGATAAGTCTATACGTCTACTTACTGATACATCAACGACGCTGAAATCTTACACACGAAAATGAGCACAGAATCAGAGTTGGCGTTATAGCAGGCTATAGCTATAGATTCTAGCAGAAGTCCGGTTCCCCCACCCACCACCATAGTGACCGGTGCATGAGATATACAACTGGCTCAGCTGTCGCGGACGAACTCGCACGACGCACTGAATCAAGGCAAACGGCAAAATCTTAAAACAATCACGTGACCATAACCACGCCCATTGACGTGGCGTGGTGATATGTCGTCCTTTTGGTAACATTAGCTATTGCCTATGTATAAGAAATTTGACGATTCTAGCCTCAGTAATTCCTGAGGTATGTTTAGGGCCTTGAAATTTAAAGTGAATCACGCCCACTTCAGGAACAGTTTGTCGTCCGTAGACTGGGACTTCTTATGATCAATCTGCATACCAAATTGAACTGTCTAAGATTAACCTCACCGAAGATATGAAAGGCAACGCAAACTGTAAAAATTCTCGTTTTTAGCCACCCTTTGGAAAACTTAGGGGTAACGCACAGGTTCATCTATGGCTCGATGGAAAGCGCATTGTCGACTTCCTATTAGTGATAATTGAACTTTTTCGCTAGGTCTCACGGCTGAGGCACTATTAAGCGAAATTAGTCGAAATCAGCCTTTTCTGAAGGGTGGGTCACTTTTAGCGCAAATTTTAGGTAGATTGGGACGTGTCCGCTATCCATCTAGAAACCATTAGTAGGGGAATGATGTAACTACAACTTTGCCGCTGGAAGTTTTCACGTAAAGAGACTTTGTAGCAGACTTCTTTCGACAGAAATTAAATTTTACTGGCAAAAAAACCAGCAAAATTGCGTTTTGTGCACGCATGGGCCCACTTCCTGTGCTAATTAAACTTTTTTCGACAGAGCTCATGGTTGAGGCGTTATGAACGGATATTGGTAGAAATCGTTGTGATCTAAAACGGTTGGGTCACTTTGAGCGCAAATTTCAAAGGGAAAGTGGGGTCGCACACCAACTACAGTAACTGTTGGCGTCAGAAAACTAGAGTCTCTGAGCTACCATGTGGCGTTGTTTGCGTGATCCTACGTTTAGCCGTTCTGACACAATATCGGCGTGTTACAGAGGGGCAGACAGACTGACGGACGGACGGACACACGACGACGGCTAATACCCGCGCTAGCATAGCGTCGCACGGTTAAAAAAATCCGACGACGAACGTCTGAGGTAGCCGTGGTTTCATGCCTGAGCCGTGGTGAAAATATATGGTATGTTTTGAACCTCTTGGACAAAAATGTTTCGCTACGTCCGTGCCAGGTTGTCTAGAATTCGGCTTTTTGTGTTTTTGCGGACCACACTCGTATATACTATGAAAAACATCGACAGAAATATTTTACTAAATTTTTATGCGGCTAACATCAACTAATTATCAAAAATATGTTAACAAATTACAATGAACCAGCGCGTTTACCTATAGTAGACTGTTCAAGGAAACGCAAAACAACTATAGACACATCGTGGCTTCTGACGTTCGGAATATGACGACGGCTTTGATTCCAAGTGATTACTAATTCATGACTGAGCAAGGAGCGTCTGAGGTAGTTGGCGGTGATCGATTTTCCTTATTTATATGAAGTGTTATTTGAGTTGTGCTAAAACTGCTGCTAGAGAAAATTAATAATTAAAGTATGCTGACTCATATGCCTCATATGCTTTGTATGTATAGTGTCTTGAGAGGCGTCAGCAGTCTATGGTAGATATCTGCATTGTGATATTTTTACTGTTGAGGAGATTGAAGACGGTCTTAAGGCCTTAAAATGTGGCAAAGCTAATGGATTTCACAGATTAACTGAAGAACACATTCACATTCATTCACGCCGGTAAATCAAATCAAATCAAATCAAATTTATTAATGCAAAAGGGCCAGTTCACAGTTGGCCACTAACAATGCAAAAATCAAGACAATATAAAAGTAATAAAAACAGTTCTACAATACTATAAAACTAAACACAATATCAGTACAAAACACATCAAGACAATACAAAAATACTACGATGTTTCCGTGGCTGCAACTAATCAGATCGTAGATGCTGAGGTTAGCCACGCCTCCAACCCAGTTTATGTTATGCTACACTGATAACAAATGGATGAATCTAAACGTCAGTTTGACATTACCGGCCGACATGTCATTTTTACTGCCTATAGATCAACCGGTGTTTCTGAGATTTGGTCGGCCGGTAAATCGGGCGGTTTACCGCCTAGTGGGGCCTCTACATTAGGTGAACGGTCAGTGTGGTAAAAAAACTGGTGACGGTCTCGGTCACCAGTTTATCACACTGACCTTCGATATCTGTGTACAACACGGTGGGTCTGAGACACTGCGTCGCGTGGCAGCGGAGACTTGTTGGTGAAATGATATAATTATATTATATATATAATAAATTAATAGGCCTGCATAGAACGCGGTAAGCGGCGAGAGACTGTCTAGTATAAATTGTATTATTTGGTTTTTATATTATTTTTATTTTTTAAGGTTTAGTTGTCATTGGCAGACATAAGCGCGAAGTTATCGCCTGTCTGTCCAGCCAAATGCAATGCAAACTCATTGTTATATTGTGTACTGAATTTATGGCAAAATAAATTTGATTTGAATTTGATTTGAGATTGAGAAGGACCACTTCTGGCCAGTTGCGGGGACAAAGACCACCGTGCCGTGCACTCAAGCCGGAACTGAGAGCGTAACGTGTCAGTCAGGCTGCACCACTGTTATTATGATGTCGCCTGCGTATTGTCAGTCTAGTACTCCTAGTAAGTAAGTAGTAAGTAAGTAAGTTTAATGTTTCAATAGCAAGTTATAAAAACCGCTAGATTTCAATATAAAAAAGAACAATAATAAAATGAAAATGTACATGTACAATACATGGAAATAACAAACAAAGTAATAAAACATCCAAATCGCAGATGACATCGGTTACTGATAATGTAGTAAAGAATAGTTGATGAAAGATGTGTATAGTTTCGTGTGTGTAACCGGGCGTGGATAGAGAGATGCAGCTCGCAATCTGGAAGTAACGTCATGGTTCCTGGGGATAGGAAGTAAGGAGGAAATAAAAGAGGAAGATATAGATCTGAAAAATTGTCTATTTATGTGTTCACGGCGATCGCGGAGCGAAGGCAATTTCGGAAGTGTGAGCGCAAAGGTATATGGCATGCCTGTGGTTGGTGGGTAAATAATACGAAGTGCCCGGCGTTGTATGGCCTCCAGAGTCTCTGACTGAGCTTTTGTGAGAGAGTGGTGCCACACCACCGAACAATACTCAAGGACAGGTCTAATGACAGCTAAGTAGAAATGTAAGAGATGGTGAGGTTTGAGACCAAACTTTTTCAGGATCCTGAGGAAATGAAGTCTGCTTGCAGCTTTATGAGATATTGCATCAATGTGTGCTTGCCAGTTCATGTCATGCGAGATGTTAATACCAAGCAATTTTAAGTGATAAACACGTTCTATAAGGACACACTCGCTGCCAGAACCACAAAGGCACGCTGGCAAGTATAAAACACATTCTTCGTAGCATCAATTACTGCACTGGGTGATCAATTACCCTCACTCATACCTTACAAATTCACAAAATATAAAAGCTACAAAAACACCTGGATCTGAAATATATCTCAATGCAGTTTTAGGCACATTTAAACTGAAAGGACTTTGCACCTAACTACTATAACTTTCCGAACCAACATTGACAGAAAATACCTAGCTTCTGTGTAAAATGGCTGCAAAATGGTTGCGTGTATGTACAGGGCTAAACAACCTGTACAGAGAGACCCCACCGCACCACACAGCAGTCAAACAGACCTGAAGACAAATGCCAACGTTGACGCGACATCCAAAGCTCGTGCTGACTGAACGCGCTGACAAGCCGAGGTTTGAGAACAGCTTTGAGAAAGAGGACGTGAGCTGGATGCGCGGCCGCTCCTCAGCAATCACACAGAGGGTACGAACATTGGACAGGTTAACACCGCGAGTGTACAGTGATGATATCAATGGACCGAGCTCCTTAGTGCACAGATCCATCACGTGGTACGAACAGAACGTGTCACGAACTGCAACAGACAAATGAAAAGTTGCAGATGGTTCGCAACTTATTTCACGAATAATGATAACTCAGCAGAGCCGTTCAAAGTGCCTTTATGGACAACTGTTAAACTGAACATGGTCACACTTTGTGTACATAGTTCACTACTGACACACAACAGTGACTTTTGTAAATTGACTGACTGAGTTAAGGTTTTAGGTCCCACTTGACACAGAATAGGTCACTATGGAGACATTCTTCCCAGATGATCTCTTGGCTTAATACTGAAGAAACTAAATCTATTACAACAAAAACAAGCAACACAGGAATAAAATGAGCTAAGCTAATGCTAGACCTAAACAAACACATAAAAAAGAAAATAATCTAAACCTAAACCAACATGCAAATTTAGAAACTGTTCACAAGTGGTGCATATCATTGTGCACAAACTGTTGTACACAATACAGAATAGAACAGTTCTGATTATTTTCTCTCCTAACCTCAAGACAATCATCATAGCTCAGATGTTGTCTTTTGGAGGGGAGGGAGACTGACTTTTGTACAGTGGCACTGCAACAGTGATGTATCGATCTTTGTATTAGTAATTCAGTAGTCACAAAAACAACAGCAGCAGCACAAATAATACTGCTGTCTTTATGCTCAGTGATTCAAGTCCTGGTAAACAGATGACAGTCAGATAATTGTTGTCGGCATCACAGATCACAACTGTGATGTTAATTAGTACCTTTTTCCTGGCTGACGACAGTCAACCAGAGTGCTGGATTTGACTCCACTTCACCGGGAGGTATCAGAATTGACTGATGTCCAGAGTAGATGCTGCCACATCGACAAATCACCATCACAGATTAACTCCATTACCATCAGTCTAATTATCAATGTCACCGTCATTAATCATCAATTATGATGTCATCAGCTTCAGTGACTTGTAAATGCAAGACAGATTATATGAGACAATTAACATAACAATCTCCTGTGTATTACTGTATTTCTTACAGTATGTAATTAGCGCTATCTGTACTGACACTAGCAGGTTTATTAAACAGTTAGCTTCAATGTTCATGTTAGAACAGTACTGAACTTTGACTAACCTTTCAACTCAAACTCAATGGCTCAACAACTCAAAGTCCATAGTGAGTTTGCATTCAGCTGCCTCAAGTTGTCAACTATTCTTGTTTACCTGGATGTTGTCAACGTCTTGTGTAGCACTTGGTTGGTTGGGAGACTAACGTCCTCTTTCAGCATAAAAATAGGCTATATCGGGGACAAGATCTTGGGTGGAGATTTAGTTCCGACAGGTCTTAACCTGTCGGAACTAAATGGCCAGCAATGACCCAAAATTGGAAAGGATAGGGGAGGCTCATTTAAGTCCCGCTATTGCGTACAACACAGTGGAAATTAACCAACCACCACAAGACCTATTTATCAGTTCAATGTAATATCTTATGTAATTGCTGTTCATCAGTTCCTGTAACATATTAGTGCCTAACGACTCTTGTTGTATAATATCTTTTCTGTGTTGGTCTGGCTTTGCAATGCATCTCTCAGGTAAAACCCAAAAGTAGCATCTGGGGGACCTTCCACCGACGGTACCAGACCTGCCCTCCATCACCTTGTGTAGCACTAAAAAATTGGTTAACCCAGATAAGAATCAACAGCACAGAGTTAAAAATGACTGACACTGTAATTCAGTAATTGACAATCTAACCTAAAAATCTTCCTAGTCATGATTGATCTAAATGCTTATATAGTAATAATGACAAGTTTAGGTAACTCGGTATGAGAGATTTTAATCATCTGTCAATTACAGGTAGCTGAGTATTGTAGAATTTTATAACTAACACCAGTGCACTGACAGACCACACAGGTAAAGATAAATGATGCAGTAGTTGTTTAGGTTGGGTGCTCACCTCCTTTCCTTAAGCTATAGAAATAGAACCTGTACGGGGATACACCACACACTGACCTACAAACATGACTGTAGCTGTCCCATGACAGGTACTTATTTACCATCCTGCAAGGGTTTGAAGGATAAGTGGGCCTGGATGGCTGGCTACATGATAAAACAATATACCTGGGATTGGTCACACATCGAAGGCTCGAAGTAGAGTAACTGGGTTGAAGTGCAGTGAGTGCTAAGTCAAAAAAGAGCAGGTAAGTAAGCAAGCACCTGCTGAGACACCACAAGGCAAAACCAAGTCCCGAGTACGGATCAAGGCACAGCGCAACCACGCGAGACGGGTAAAGTTCACACTGCAGCTTAATTGCACGGCAGAGGAATGATGCAGCTGCATGAGACATCTACCGACATATGATACAACAAACAGTCACTACTGCCATGTGTCACTGTATCACGTTGTTTTGTTGTTATCAGTAACAGCAAATACAGTCATGGATTACAGCAGGACTCAAATAATTAAATCATCATCATAAAACACAGTGAATTCCATCTCCTCTCTGCTCCAGCTTTTACACTTCAGCTGCAACATCCAGTGTGGACATGCAGTTGAAACAGCTCATTCAGTCCTCATTCTGCCATGTTATACCCCTCATTCCGAAGTGTAATTTCCCTCTTTCTGCGACCCATTCCTTCAATACGTTTCCTATCACTATATTCAACTGCATGCTACTGAATGAGGAACACGACTTAATGATTCCTGACATACAATACTACGTCTTCAACAATCTAGCAACCACAGCAGGAGATGACATACAATCTCACATAAATTCACACATAATCACATAATATGCACACATTCTTTTTAATGGTTCCTTTATAGGTTCAGTGTGTAGGTCTGGAATACCGTGCTTCACAATATCATAAGCTGATCAGTTTTGAGAGGGTGAAAACCCATCTGTTTGCAAGTATCAGTGACATGTTGACAGTGAATTAGTCATAATAATACTACTAATAATACTAATAATTATATAACATTTGCATAGCACCCTAAAGTCCGAGAATGTAGAGGCACTGTTCTACACAAATAACATCTTCTTACTTGCTTAAAAATGACGTTCTCCCAAAGATCTCGAAGTAAACCGCGGAGATCGCTGAAGCACGACTGTTAACAGGCCATACGTCCTTCCAACACAGACTAAGAACACTTAACACAGCTGTGAGTTCACTTTGCAGTAAATAGCACAACTAATAATGCCAGTAATTAAGCTCAAGCTCACCTTGATGCCAGCGAGCATTCCAGTTGTGGAAACACTGAAGTCAAGGTAGCAGACCATCTCAGCAGTTGGGAACCGGTGAATGTTCTGCAACTTCTTTTTCGGCAAGTCGTCTGTGTCATAGAAAGTCGGCCACGACTTGGGATCAACAACACTGGCAGCCTCCTGACAGCACACAACTCAAATACCACCAACCCAAACGCACTGTTCTAGTCCGACAATCTTCAATGCTATCTGAGCCAGGACAGCAAAATGCATTACTATCAGTGTCCTGGATGAATATGTATCTACATTACAAACTTCAAGTTAGTAAGTAAGGCGGGTACTGTTGCTGTTGGATGTACATTACTGTGGACTAAAGTAGATGTAATACCACTCCACACTCAACACTGCAGCAGGATAAAAATATGTACAAATTACAGGTTTATTCATCAACTGACAGCATTATAATACTTTGACCACACTGATATGCACCTTGGACTTCAGCAGGCGAAGAACATATGATGTCGTAAGCACAGCGGTTGCCTTGCTTACTTCAACTATCATGTGAACTGTCGGCAGAGTCGTGGAAATGTTCTGTGCTTGCGGAGGTCGAACGGTGACTGGTACGACGCCTGCTCACGACAGACGCATAGAATCAATCACAACACACATGCACACAATGGAATGTCTCATCATTTGTGCACTGCCATCTCAATCTGTCTGCAACTGTTCATCATGCCCTCCAAGCCATCTTTTGCTATGCATGTAACCTAAGTTCACGTGGATAAAATGAAAGAGGCATCTCTTCCTGTCTAAAATTTGGCTCAGTCATGGAGCATTGAACAGACAGCTTAGTGGTAAATATTGGCCGGCACTACTCACCAGCGTAAAGGCACCCGTAGAACGCAGCAATGAGATCTAGTCCGGGCGGGAAGAGCAGCGCAACATGCTGGCCAGAGTTCAGTCTGGCTTTCTCAACAAGAACAGCGGCAATACGCTCGGCCTTCTTGTGTAGCTGAACACACGACAGCGTCACTTGCGCCGGACTCTGCAACACAAGGACACCACATATTTACAAATGCAATCAATTCTTTACCTAAAAAACAGCATCAAACGGACAACATCCAGGCACGTGTGACATCATCTCTCAGGATTGATTGATTAAGTTAAAGTTTTATGTCCCACCCGACACAAAGTAAAGTAAACTAAAGTAAATCAAATAGTATAGCAGTAGAAGTCAGTAACCATGGAGGAATAGGACTTGAACAACAAGGTGCAATATTTAACTTTATTACGTTTATAGCAGATATACTAGTTTGTATGCATAGATCAAAAGATGGTATAGCATTAAATTTATTTCAATACAGAGATGACAATGGTTGAAAGCAGGGTTGTTAATATCGAATATCGATATTATCGACGATACTTTTGATGTATCGATATCAATATCGACGATAGTTTCGTATAAAAGTATCGATTGCGGTATCGACGATACTTTGTTGGCATTTTTATCGACATTACATCGATACTTCTCAACTGACATGCAAAATGATGCACATAACTTTCTAAGCTTCAGAGCTTTTGTATGCGTTCAGCGTTCTGTTGAAATATTAGACGAACGTCAAATTACGTGTAACAAAATATAACTATAAATCAATTATGATTTTGTTTCATCACCAAAGACTCCAACCGAAGGTGAGCGTGTTTTTGTTGTGACGTCGAAAATGATGAAAGTGCAGACTGCAGCCATTTCTTTAGTTTTCAGTTGAAGTTAAAACCCGTAGTATGCGTTGGGTAATCCTCCGGTTTAACTCACAATTCATCTCCGCCTTATTCAGTCCATACTGAACTAATAATGAGTTAATGACTGCACAGTAGAAACGAGTTGTGTAATTAGTCCGTCTCAAATTACCAGTTACCACTTTGTCCTATTACTCTACATGTAC